>Ga0209630_10001169_pt1 | contig 28861 bp, 34 predicted proteins | sample COG_01_FD_184745 | JGI IMG/M metagenome (GOLD analysis project Ga0209630, IMG submission 184745) | Pelagic Microbial community sample from North Sea - COGITO 998_met_01 (SPAdes) (version 2) | ecosystem: Environmental > Aquatic > Marine > Neritic zone/Coastal water | place: Helgoland, sampling... | reverse complement strand
TGATTGAATAATATTTACGAAAAAATATGAAAACACAACTATTGTGTACATTTACTTCTAAGGATACCTTACAAAAGACTCTACAAGATATTAGAGAGACTTATGTGATAGTATATAACTATATCTACATACTTCAGAACAAAGCTAATTTGGATGAACTGTATGTTACATATAACATCAATACTGAGTTTAAACCTCCACATCCTTTAGAAGATACTATACTAATACACAGAAAAAAAGAGTCAAATACTTTATACACCATTAACGCACTAAACCAATTAGTTAGAGAAGAAAATGGTGGTGTACTAGATAAAACATTTATCATTGATTGGCAAAAATTTAGAAATTCAATAATACTTACAAATACTGACGGTACTAAACGTATTCAAACTCGTATCTTTGAGGTTATCGAATTTAATCAAAAATAAAATAAGAAATGGCAAAATTCACAAGAGAACAAATCGAAGAAGCATTAAATTGCAATGGGTATAAATACTTTACAAGTGATAAAGGATATGATGTTAACATTGTTGGTATCAGAAATTCGGATACATATGGTGAGGTAACAAATAAATTTGATGATACTCTTACAATATCTTACAAAGATTCAGATGGGAAGTGGATTTATAATGAATATAAAGCAACAACTGATCCTGGTTCACATTGGGAAAAGAACTTATTGAACAAAGATGGTGTTGCAATTCTAAAACCAGGTCAATATAGAGGTTCTCATAAAATTGGATTACACCAAGGTAAATATGAGGCACTAAGACAACAAAAACCTGTTAAAGTTTATAGAGATAATAACAAAGATGGTAAATATGATATGATTGAGGAAAATGTACATGAAGGTATATTTGGAATCAATATTCATAAGGCTGGAAAGTTTGTAAATGGTTCAACTCAGATTGATAAATGGTCTGCAGGTTGTCAAGTATTCTCTAAGGAATCGGATTTCAACGAATTTATGGAAATTTGTAGAAAAGCTAGAGATATATGGGGAAACTCTTTCACATATACGTTGATAGAATCTAACGATATTTCGTAAAAAAATAAAAAAGTTATGACAATCACCTTATCAGGACAAATATCGTCGGGTAATATAAGCACAGAGTTTGGTAGAGCATATTCTAGCTATATGTCTATTTGGAATGCTAGAAATGGTAGATATGGTTCTATTAATAGTCAATCTGCAAGACATCCTACAAATGGTATTAGTAAAACTAATAGTGGATATGCATGGTCGGATTGGTATGGATATCAACATAATGCAAGACAAGCTCAAATAGGTCTAAGACAAGAGGAGAGATTTGTTGATGCTGATACCAGAGCTTGGGAATTTAGATACAATGGAACAGCTCTAAGTCAAAACTGGCAATGGGGAACTACAAATCTAAGGGCTTGGTTTTATATTCCGATTGGTAATAGATTAGATGTTTATTTTGATAATAATATTAGTTGGGGTGCAAGTTGGAGACCTGCAACAAGACAAATATATTCAAGCCAAAGAGGATATTTATTAAATGTTAGAGAAAGAGCATCAACTTATAGAAATGTTTCCGGTATTATGGTTCAATCATCAGAGATTATTACTATTTACAATCAAAGTTAAAAAAAGTTATTATGGCAAATCATTATTTTAGAGAAAGAGATTCTTATTTCAAATTAATAGATGAAACACATGAAATAATCTGTGTAACTACTAATTTTACAAACAAATGTATAGCAATGAGCTTTATTGATACTGGTGGATATGATAATATGAAGTCCGCATATAGCGATGGTGGAGCTGATGTTATATCCGAAGAACTCTTTAATGTAAAAAGAGATGAGGTAAAGGATTATATAAATGAAAATCTATAAAAATGGGTAACTGGTTTGTAAAATCTTTTGATAACTACTTTAAGTTTATAGATGATGAATCATCTGTGATTATACTAACATCAGCTAGTTTAGATGAGAGTGGAAGTGATATGGGTATTACCTTTAATCATTTATCAGAAAGTGTACCTAAATATGAAGGTATCAGAGATTCTTTTATATCATCATCTTATTTTACATCATCATATACAGGTTCATCAGAACCAGTACCACAAATTATTAGTGAATCCCTTTGGGAAGAAAAGAAAACAAAATTAAAAAGTTACATAATAAATAGTTTATAAATGAAAATAGTTATAGCGGGTGGAGGTACTGCTGGTTGGTTATCAGCATTATTCCTAGCCAAACAAAATTTACACAGAGATATTCCAGCTTACGATATTACTCTTATAGAGAGTGATGATATTCCAATTATAGGAGCTGGTGAAGGTTCAACTGGAGTACTACAAAAAGTACTCTTATCTACTTTAAGAGAATTGGAAGGATTTGGAGAGCAGGAGTTTTTCGAAAAATGTAATACTACATTTAAATTAGGAATTGATTGTATAGATTGGAATGGTGTAGGTGATAGATTTTTCGAATCATTATCAGGAACTCAAACTTCAGAATGGCCATTAGATAGGGATTTTACCATATGTTCAAAATATGGAAAAGCATCAGAATCTAGTCCTAACGAATATCTTTGGGAAAGGAATCTTACACCATTTTTAAAGAATCAAAATAGTGATAGCTACGAAACTGGATATGCTTATCACTTTGATGCACATAAAGTTGGTGAATGGTTTAAAAAGATTGCATTAGAAAATGGAATAAAATTACAAAAAGGTACAATAACTGATACCAAGTTAAATTCAAAAAATGGTGAATTGGATAACGTAATACTTTCCGATGGAAGTGAAATAGAATCAGATTTTTGGATTGATTGTACTGGATTCAATAGAGTACTAAGTAAAGCAGTTGGTTCAGAATGGGTTTCATATTCAGAATATCTTCCAATCAACTCAGCATTAGTTTATTCACATCAATATAACGAAGGTGAAGAAATATCTCCTGCAACAACTGCTTGGGCAATGCCAAATGGTTGGATGTGGCAAATACCAACACAAGAAAGATTAGGGTGTGGATATTGTTATTCTGATAAGTTTGTATCTGAGGAACAAGCTTTGAAAGAACTACAAGAAGTTACTGGTAGAAAGATAACACCTCTTAGAAACATTAAGTTCGATAGTGGTAGGTTGAAAGAAGTTTGGAAAAAGAATGTACTTTCAATAGGATTATCATCTTCCTTCTTAGAACCATTAGAAGCAACATCAATACACTCATCTATTATTCAGTTAGTACAACTAACACAACATCACTTATCACCTTACAAAGAGGATATGATGAGAGAATCAAACATCAAAGCAAATAACGAACACTTTAATATGATGTTAGATGAGTTCAGAGCTTTGATTCAAATACACTATATTACAAAAAGAGATGATACTCCATTTTGGAAATATGTACATAATGATTTAAAGAGAGACCCATTAGTTGAAAGAATTTTAGAAATATGTGAATATAGAGTTCCCAATGCAAATGATTTTCCACATTATAATGGAGCTGCTAGTTGGGGTGTATTCAATTGGATATTGGCTGGTAATGATTTAATCAGTAAAGATGTATTAGATAAATCTCTAAATACTCATAATTTTGAAAAATCATCTGAACAAGTTTACAAACATATGGTAAAACAATACACATTTGATAGTAAACAACACTTCCCACATACTGAATTTATCAATTGGGCAAAAGATTTTTCAAAAAAACCAAAATAAATTTGGTAATATCAAATTAATTCCTTATATTTGTATTAACAAATGAGGAAAAAAACTTTTTTAAATAAAAATCCAAAAACTTTTGGAATTGTTAAAAACTTTTCGTATATTTGTATAAATAAATGGAGATAGACCCTCTTAAAACTGGGTTTTTTGATATTTATATATGGTGTAGGAAAGACACCAAAATAAAACCATTAAATAAATAAACCTTTAAAATTTAAAAATTATGGCACTAGATTTAAGCGCAATCAGAGGTAGACTGAACAAACTACAAAACACTTCAAACAGAACATCTAATCTATGGAAACCAACACCTGGTAAACACCAAGTGAGAGTAGTTCCTTATAAGTTTTCTCCTGAGAATCCTTTTATTGAATTATTCTTCCATTACAACATCAACAACAAAACGTATTTGTCTCCTTCTTCTTTTGGAAGACCGGACCCTATCGTTGAGTTCGCTGAAAAGTTGAAAAGAATGGGTGATAAAGAAGATTGGAAAGCAGCTAAGAAAATGGAACCGAAATTAAGAACTTTTGTACCTGTACTTGTAAGAGGAGAGGAATCAGAAGGAGTTAAGTTCTGGGGATTCGGAAAGACTGTTTACCAAGAAATCTTAGGTTACATCGCTGATCCTGATTATGGAGATATTACTGACCCTACTAATGGTAGAGACATTACTATCGAATATACATCAGCTGAAGATGCAGGAACTTCTTATCCTGTAACTACTATCCGTGTTAAACCTAATACTACTCCATTAGGAAAAGATGATACGGCAAATCAAAACTTTATTGAAACTCAAACTAATATTACTGATATCTATTCAGAATTATCTTACGATGAGTTAAAATCAGTATTAGAAGGTTGGTTAAACCCAACTGCAGATGAAGCTAATGAGAGTGTATCTCAACAAACACTTTCAACACCTTCAACTAAAGCAGCACCTGCTCCAGTAGCAGCACCTGCGGCAGCTGTAAGTACTGAAGAAAAAAAGAAAATGGATGATGTTGCATCAGCATTTGATGATTTGTTTAACGGATAATATATAATAAATGGCAAAAAAAGAAATGGATTTAGCAGCGGAACTAGCTTCCGAACTAAACAAATATAGTAAAGACCAGAAGGTTGCCTTCTTTTTAGGAGAAGATGACGCACCTACAAATGTAGCTGGGTGGGTATCAACCGGATGTGCTATGTTAGATGTTGCCATTTCGAATCGCCCTTATGGTGGACTTCCTATTGGAAGGATTGCTGAAGTAACTGGTTTAGAACAAAGTGGAAAATCATTAGTATCTGCTCACCTCCTTGCTGAAACACAAAGGCAAGGTGGTGTTGCGGTTCTAATAGATACTGAAACTGCGGTAAGTAGAGAATTTTTAGAAGCAATTGGTGTAGATGTAGCAAAGCTACTTTATGTATCAGCTGATTCAGTAGAACAAATTTTCGAATTTACCGAAACAATCATTGAAAAAGTAAGAACCACACAAAAAGATAAGTTAGTAACAATCGTAGTAGATTCCGTTGCAGCCGCTTCAACTAAAAAAGAGTTAGCAGCTGATTATGATAAGGATGGATACGCTACTGATAAAGCTATTATTATCTCAAAAGCGATGAGAAAGATTACCAATCTAATTGGTAGGCAAAAAATAACCTTAGTATTCACTAATCAATTAAGACAAAAGATGAATGCTATGTTTGGTGACCCTTGGACTACTTCTGGAGGAAAAGCTCTTGCATTCCATGCATCGGTTAGACTTCGTTTGAAGAATATGGGACAAATCAAACAAAAGGTGAACGGTACTGATAAGACAATTGGTATGAAAGTACGTTGTCAGGTTATCAAAAACCGAATGGGACCCCCATTAAGGTCTGCTGATTTTGAAATATTCTTTGATAGAGGAATTGACAATTATGGTTCTTGGTTAAGTGTAATGAAGGAAAATAAATTGTTAAAGCAAGCTGGAGCTTGGTACACTTATGTTGATACGGATACTGGAGAGGAAATAAAATTCCAATCCAAAGACTTTATTGAGATGATGGGAACTAAGGTTGAGTTAAGAGAACAAATCTATAAAAAGATTTGTAATGAAACTATCTTACAATATAAATCAGATTCTACAGATATAGAAGCACATGAGTTAGATACTGCAGGTGCAGAAGTAGTAGATTAAAATAAATAAAAAGTTATGAGCAAATTAAAAGAAATGTTAAAGACATCTGCTTCGGCAGATAAGGCAAAAGCCCTTCTTACATTGGAGTTGTTAGAGAAGCATCCCGCAGGAATCGGAGACCATTCAACCAAAGATTTCTATGAGAACGCAGAATCGGCACTTCAAATGTTAGTTGATGCAGATGATAGATTAGAAGCAATCGAAAAGTATTTCGGTGAATCTAATAATATTAACTACACAACTACAACTACATAATGAAAGGACTCTACAAAGATATCCTCAGCGAAGTAAGTGAGGAACATAAGACTAATCATCTTCGTGAAAGGAATAGTAGGGTTATGATTATTGATGGATTAAACACCTTTATCCGTAGCTGGACAACCAACCCCACAATGAATGAGGATGGTGACCATACGGGTGGGGTGATTGGTTCACTTAAATCTATTGGATATCAAATCAGAGAATTCAATCCAACCCGATGTATCGTTACCTTTGATGGTAAAAATGGTTCACAATCAAGAAAGAAAATCCACGAAGGATATAAAGTTGGTAGAGAAAAGAACCGATTCAGAGTAAACCGTCAATATCAAGGTATGATGGATGAGGAGCAAGAAAGACTTTCTATGAAACAACAATTTGTTTGGTTAAATGATATATTAGATTCACTTCCAGTACAAACAATGATTTATGATGGTATTGAGGCAGATGATACAATCGCTTATCTAACTAAACATACTCAGTATGATTTAGATGGAGAAGTTGTAATTGTTTCAACTGATAAAGATTTTCTTCAATTAGTTTCAGATAATGTAAAAGTGTTTTCACCTACTAAAAAGAAAATGTACAATAGACAAGTTGTATTTGATGAGTTTGGTATATGGCCTGAGAACCTTCTATTATATAGAACATTGGATGGTGATAAATCAGATAACATACCAGGCATCAGAGGATGTGGTATTAAAACTCTTTTAAAGAGGTTTCCTGAACTTTCTGAAGATAGAACTATAACACATGAAGAATTCTTTAAACTATGTGAGGAGAAGCAAGGTAAAATCAAAATGTATGATGATATCTTAAAAGCAAAAGACCAACTCCTTATGAATAAGAGGTTAATGGAATTACATGAACCACATATCCCAACAAATCAGAAGTTGCAAATTTTAGATAGATTCAACGAAAATGATATTGAATTTAAAAAGTTAGATTTCCTTAGAGTAGGTCAGAAATATAAGGTACTCCAAAATTGGAGAGACATAAATGATTGGTTACATTCAACTTTTCATAATATTATTATAAAATAAATTTTGTTAATCCAAATATTTTTCGTATATTTGGAATCAAATAGGTTATAGATGCAAAACACAGATACACTTTCTAAATACGGACAATCTTTTCAAACCAAAGTAATATCAACTTTGATTGCAGATGTACGTTTGTTAGATACCCTTAGTGAAATTATACATCCTAAGTTTTTTGAAGCTGAAGCTAATAAGTGGATTGTTGACGAAATAATCAACTACTATTATGAATTTAAGAAACCACCAACTTTAGATGTATTCAAATCAGAGATATCTAAATTAGATGATAGGGGTTTTCAAAAGAATGTAATAGAACAACTTAAATTTGTTTTTACCAAAGTTGGTGATTCTGACTTAGATTATGTAAAGAAAGAGTTTTCTTCATTTTGTATTAATCAAAACCTTAAAGAAGCAATCGTACAATCTGTTGATTTATTAAAAGCTGGTTCTTATGATAAAATCAAAGACTTAGTAGATAAGGCAATGAAGGTTGGTATTGATTCCGATATGGGGCATGATTATCTATTAGATTTTGAAGAACGAACAACTGAAATTAATAGAAACTCAGTTTCTACTGGATGGAGTTGTATTGATGATGTTATGGATGGTGGTTTAGGACCTGGAGAATTAGGAGTAGCAGTTGCACCATCTGGTGTTGGAAAGACTTGGGTATTGTGTGCATTGGGAGCAGCCGCTGTAAAAGCTGGACTTAATGTGGTACATTACTCATTAGAACTTTCAGAACATTATGTTGGACAACGTTACGATACTGTTTTTACTCAAATTCCATCTACTGATGTGAAGGAAAAGAAAGAAACTGTATTAGAGAAGATATCGAGATTAAAAGGTAAACTTTTAATTAAGTACTATCCACCAAAGGGAGTATCTCCTAAGAAAATAGAAGCACATATTGAAAAGTTATCAGCAGCAGGTAATAAACCCGATTTAATTATTATTGATTATGCCGATTTGTTACTTTCTCATACCAATAAATCAGATTCAACGTATGGTGAACAAGGTGGTGTTTATATTGAACTAAGAGGTATAAGTGGTGAATTGGGTATTCCAATTTGGACAGCATCCCAAACGAATCGTTCAGCAATCGATTCTGAAGTTATTGAAGCAGATAAGATTGCAGATTCTTATGCTAAAGTTATGAACGCTGATTTTATTATGAGTATCAGTAGAAAAGCTAAAGATAAGTTAAACAATACTGCTAGATTTCATATTATGAAAAATAGATTTGGGCCCGATGGAATTACATTTCCATCTAAAATGGATACAAATACAGGTTTTATTGAAGTGTATGATGGTAATTCTTCCGATGGAATTATTACACAAAAGGAATCTGCCGATGGAGGGCAGATGGAAAAAAAGTTACTCCATAAAAAATATGTAGAGAATTTCGGTTAATACTATCAAAATTAGTAAACTCTATAAAAAATATTTTAACAGTCAACTGAAAAGTTGTTGAGAAAATATCAAAAACAAAAAACTATTGAAAATATAGATAGAAACTTAATTTTTTCTAATATATACAATAGTTATACACACCGAACAACGAATAACCTGCGTTCGGTTTTTTAATTTAATTAATTTATAAAAATAAAGCTTATGGCAAATTCACAAGAAATTTTCGAAGAAATTACTGAACTATTCTCTCAATTCGATGAGAATCACAACTCAACTACTAAAAGTGGTAAATCAAGAGCAAGAAAGGCAATTGGTGAAATCAAAAAGTTGGTAACTGATTATAGAAAAGCTTCAGTAGAAGAAAATAAGTAATTAGATAATGGAAGTTATTGAATATCTCAAAAATCATATTAGAACTGATTTGAAACCTTCACCTATTCATGGTATTGGTACATTCGCTCTAAGAGACATAGAAATTGGAGAACCTATTTTTTATTTATGGCCAAACGATAGTAGAGTTTATACTATAAGTTTAGATGAATACGATGAGTTACCAAACTATGTTAAAATGATGATTAAAAAGGGATATGAAAATAAGGCTGAGTATCCAGTTATATGGTTTAGATTATTCAAAGACTGTTACTGGAACTTAGCAAATCCATTAGCATTTACCAACACTGGTGGAGAAAATGCAAACTTTGATTCTTACAAAAGAATCGCAATTAAGAAAATTAAAAAAGGAGAAGAACTTTTAGGAACCTATAAGTTAGAAAATACGATAACATGACATTTGATGAATTAATTGATAACATCACCCAATGGGCTGATGATAAGGGAATACTTGTTTCTGATAATATCCCTCAACAAACTATGAAAGTTATGGAAGAGTTGGGAGAAACGGCAGGAGCAATTTTAAAACATAAAAAAACAGATGAGGTCATCGATGGGATTGGTGATATATTTGTAACAGTTATAATTTTGAGTAAACAATTAGGTTTAGACCCTACCGAATGTTTGGAGCATGCTTGGAATGAAATCAAAGATAGAAAGGGTAAAACAGTAAACGGTACATTTATAAAACAAGAAGAACTATGAGCAACTTTGTAGATACAACAGCGGAAAACGTAAGATTCGTAATTAAAAGAAATGGTGAAAAGGTTTCATTTGAATTGAGTAAAATGAAAAGTGCAATTACTAAAGCTATGAAAAGTATCGATAAGGTAGATGAAGAAATGGTTGAGAAGATTGCAAATAGTAGTGAAATATCTATTTATAGAAATCCAAATCACATTCCTCATGTAGATGAGATTCACGATATAGTGGAAAACAAACTGATGGATAGTGGTTTAAATGATGTAGCAAAAGAATACATCATCTATCGTTCAAAACACCAACCAAATATCTTTAAGAAAAGAGTAAATCTTAAACCTTACGAATATCCTCAGTTAGTAGAATACGTTGATGCTATTAGACACTCATATTGGGTTCATACTGAATTTAACTTTATTTCAGATGTACAAGATTTCAAAGTACATTTAAATGATAAAGAAAGAACTTCAGTTACAAGAGCTATGTTAGCAATCTCACAAATTGAAATCGCTGTTAAATCATTTTGGGGAGATATCTACAAAAAGATGCCAAAACCTGAGATTGGGGCAGTTGGTGCAACTTTCGCTGAATCGGAAGTTAGACACGCTGATGCATATTCTAATCTAATTCAAGTATTAGGATTAAACTCAGAGTTTGAAAATCTTTTACAGGTACCAGGTATCAGAAAAAGAATTAAATATTTAGATAAAACAATGAATGCTAGTAGGTCAATTGAAAACAAAGATTACTTTGAATCAGTTGTTCTATTTTCAATGTTTATCGAAAACGTATCGTTGTTCTCACAATTTTTAGTTATTATGTCTTTCAACAAATACAAAAATGTATTGAAAGGTACTAGTAATGCAGTTGAGGCAACATCAAAAGAAGAAAAGATTCATGCAGAATTTGGATTTGATTTAGTAAATACAATCAAAAAAGAAAATCCAACTTGGTGGACTGATGAATTAAAAGAAGATTTAGTTGATGCAACTTTAGATGCTTACGATGCAGAAGCAGATATAGTTGAATGGATTTTTGAAGAAGGTGATTTGGATTTCCTTACCAAAGAACAAACTTTAGAATTTATTAAACATAGATTCAACGAATCATTAAACGCCATTGGAATTGATAGTGTATTTAGTGTAGATGAAAAGATATTAGAAACTACTGAGTGGTTTGATGATGAAATTCTAACTACAAAACACACCGATTTCTTTAATAAAAGAAGTATAAATTATAGTAAAAAACAAAAGTCAATCACCGAAGATGACTTATTCTAAAACACAGTTACAAATAAAATTATGAACGATAGACAACCATTCGATTGGATTAACGAAGAATCCATAACCTTCCTCAGACGAGGATACCTAAGTGAAGGTGAAGAACCCTTAGATAGAATTAGAATAATCGCAAATCATGCAGAACACCTATTAGGAATCGAAGGGTTTGCTGATAAGTTTTATGGATATATGAGTAAAGGATGGTATTCTTTATCATCACCAGTATGGGCAAACTTTGGTAAACAAAGAGGATTACCTGTAAGTTGTTTTGGTTCAAATGTTGCTGATAATATCGAATCTATTTTATTTACACAAGCTGAAGTTGGTGAAATGAGTAAAATGGGAGGTGGTACTTCTGGTTACTTTGGAAACCTAAGAGGTAGAGGTGCACCAATTACTGATAATGGTAAAGCACCTGGTGCTGTTCACTTTATGAACTTATTCCAAAGTGTTGTTGATAATATTTCACAAGGTTCAACTCGAAGAGGTAGATTCTCACCTTACTTACCAATAGAACATCCAGATATTATGGAGTTCTTAGAAATTGGAACCGAAGGAGCTACAATCCAAGACTTAACTCATGCCGTAACTGTAACTGATGAGTTTATGGAATCTATGATTGCTGGTGATAAAGATAAAAGAGCTGCTTGGGCAAAGGTAATTCAAAGAAGAGGAGAAATCGGATATCCTTATATTATGTTCCATGATACTATGAACAAAAACACTGTTGATGTTTATAAAGATAAGGGAGCAAAAATCTATAATTCAAATTTATGTTCAGAAATAGCACTACATAACTCAGAAGAAGAATCATTTGTATGTGTACTTTCTTCAATGAACGTACTACATTATGATGAGTGGAAAGATAGTGATGCAGTAGAAACTCTAACTTATTTCTTAGATGCAGTTGTAACTGAATTTTGTACTAAAATAGAAGCATATAGAGATAATGGTACTATTGAAGGTAAACGTGCATTTATGTATATGGAAAAAGCTTACAACTTCGCTAAAAGACAAAGAGCATTAGGTTTAGGTGTTTTAGGATGGCATTCACTTTTACAATCTAAAGGATTGGCATTCGATACTAAAGATAGTGCAAAATTAAATGTTGAAGTATTTAAATCTATTAAAGATAAATCATATAAAGCATCCGAAGAGATGGCACAAAAATATGGTGAACCTGAATATTTAGTTGGATATGGTAGAAGAAACGTTACTCTTAATGCAGTAGCACCAACAACTTCATCAGCATTTATATTAGGACAAGTTTCACAATCAATAGAACCAATATGGTCAAATTGTTATGTGAAGGATGTAGCTAAAATGAAAGTAACTATTATGAATCCAATCCTTAAAAAATTACTTATTGAATTAGGTAAAGATACTAAGGCAACTTGGAATAGTATTAAAAAGGCAGATGGTTCAGTACAACATTTGGAATTCTTAACTGATGAACAAAAAGATGTATTTAGAACATTTGCAGAAATTAATCAATCATCTATTATTAATCAAGCAGCAATCAGACAAGATTTCATTGACCAATCACAATCATTGAATATAATGGTTTCACCTGATATGCCAACTAAGACTATTAATAAATTATTGATTGATGCATGGAAGTTAGGAGTAAAAACTCTATACTACCAACACTCAATGAACTCAGCACAAGCATTTGCTAGAAAAAAGATGAGTATTGATGATATGAGTTGTGCAGCTTGTGAAGGATAATAAATTAAAAATTAAACAATAAAGTTATGATAGAATTAAAAAAGTTCGAAGCTGATTGGTGTGGACCTTGCCGAATGCTAAAGCCCACCTTTCAAAAATTAGAAGAAACATTTGGAAATTCAATAAAATTTTCGTATATTAACGTAGATGAAAGCCAAGATGAAGCAGCTAAGTATTCAATTCGTTCAATCCCAGCAGTAGTAATTGTGAAAGATGGAGCAGAAGTGAATAGATTAGTAGGAGTACAATCAGAAATGGCATATAGTAATGCGTTAAACGAACTTTTATAAAGAATGCCAATACTAAGAGGACAGACTCATCCATCTGCAAAGTTAACGGATGAGCAGGTTATACAAATAAGAAGGTTATGGAAAATGGGACATAGAAATGTACGAGTTATGGCTCGTAACAACAAATGTTCCTCAGCCAATATCATTAAGATTGTTAAGAACAAAACTTGGACACATTTAAATGAATTTTGGTCTGGAAGTTTATGATGGAAGAAAAAAAATATTGTGATACTTCCAAACTATCCATTCGTCTTATAACAAAATCGGTAGCAAAAGATATTATTGTAAATAACCATTATAGTGGTTTATGGACAAAGGTATCCTACGCTATTGGATTGTTTACTTCAGATGTTGAAGAACATCCGTTCTTTGATAACGTAGAAGATAAGTTAATTGGGGTAGCTTGTTATGGAGACCCAATTGGTAGAAGTGCTGGACAATCTATATCACCTCTTTTAGAAAGAACCGAAGTATTGGAACTAACCCGATTATTTGTATTTGATGATTATGGTTCAAATATAGAGAGTTGGTTCTTAGGTCAAACATTTAATTGGTTAAAAGAAAATGTACCTCATATAAAAGGATTGATATCTTATTCAGACCCTAAAGAAGGTCATTGTGGTACAATTTACCAAGCAACTAATTGGTTGTATCAAGGTAATAAACTCAGATTTAACGATAGTTGGGATTTTCGTTGGGAAGAAGGTGGTGAATGGCACCATCAGAGAACATCTTATGTTAAATTTGGAACAAATAATCCCAAAGAAATTCAAAAGATAAGTTCATCTACATTTTGGATAAGAAAGAATCCAAGAAAACATAGATATGTGTATATCTTAGCAAAAGGTGGTGTTAGAAGAAAGTTAATGAAAAACATAAAGCACCCATTATTCCCATATCCAAAGGAAAATGAACAATTTGTAGAAGAAATAATAAAAATGGAACCAATAAATTTGGTAGTTTAAAAATAAATTTGTATATTAGTGTTATGAGTGAAGAAAAAGATATTGAAGAAATCCTAATTGAATCACATTCATATGGATTAAGAACTGAAGTAATGGAAACAGCTTCTAAAATTATGGGTAGTAATCCAAAAATGAGGAGAATTGATGCATATCACCAAGCCTTTAAAGAATGGGTAAAGTAGAAGGAAAGCATTATGTAGATGCATCTAAAGTAAGTGTAGCTCCTATTGCTAAATCTATCGCTAAAGATATGATTATCAAAAAGCACTATACTCACGCTTGGACTGCTTGTAGATACGCATTGGGTATCTATCACACAATGGATGAAAAGGATATATTCGGAAATGACCAACAATTAGTTGGTGTAGCTGTATATGGATTTCCAGTTGGTGCAAAAGCATCTACTTCAGTTTGTGAAGGGTTAACCAAAGATAACATATTAGAACTCACTCGTTTATATGTAGATGATGGTTATGGTTCAAACATCGAAAGTTGTGCATTGGGTAAAACCTTTCAATGGTTAAAAGATAATGATACGAATATTAAAGTTCTTTTATCTTATGCTAATAATGGACAAGGGCATGTTGGTGGAATTTATAAAGCTACCAATTGGATTTATCAAGGTTTGAATACTGATATAGCTCTGATGCCAAATTGGGGAATCTCATTATCTAATGACCCATTTGATTGGATTCATTCAAGAACTGTATTTAATAATTGGAAAAGTGGCAATCTTGAGCATCTTAGGAAAGAAATTGGTAAGCAAGGATATAAAGAATTTTGGAGAAGAGAAGAACCACCAAAACATAGATACATTCAGATTCTTGCTCAAAATAAAAAAGAGAAAAAGGATTTAATCAAAAGGTTAAAGCATGAGATTAGACCTTATCCAAAAGATTTAAATGATTATAATACTGAAGTGGTACATCATACAACGTATCCTCCAGAAGAATCAAACGAAATAAACTTTTGGTAAAAAAAGTAAGAAAAAGCTTGTATGTCTCAAATATTTTTCCTATATTTGTTGTATAACAAATGGGGTAAATTCCCATTCATTAAAACCTTAAAACCTAAAAGATATGAATAAATCCGAAAATAAAACTGATGTTGTAATCTACACATCATCTAATAGAAAAAAACGAAGAAAATTGACTAGAACCAATCCAAATACTATTTACATTTCAACATTAACTCCCATTGTTAAAACAGAAATGGAAAGAAGTTTAGAAAAGATTAAGAATGTAATTACTTCATTAAATACCCCTGAAAACTTAAAAAGGATTAAGAATGGTGTAGTTGGTTCTATAACAAAGAAGTTAGAAATTCCAATCGGACATATTCCATACTTTACAAGACAAATGGGTATTGAGTTGGGTAAATCATCTCCCGATTGGTGGGTAATAAATTCTATTTTTAATAGAGAGCCATTTCTTACCGATGAAACTACATTGATAAATAAGACAGCATATTTAATCAGATATATGTTTAGTGTAGATGACTTTAACGGATTTCCATTATCTTTAATTTCTGACCCAAGTGATAGCGGCGAAGCTGGTTTTCAAATGACTAATGTTTTATTAGCTAAAGATAGAGGACATTTTATGACTGTTCTTTATGATTTAGTTCATTCTGATGTTTCAAAAAATAAATCATTTTGGATAAAGGTTAAAAACCGATTGATGAATCAAACTTCGAAAGGTAAGAGTACACCTCAAAATCTAAAAGAATTTCAAGAAACAACATTGGAAGAAATTATATCAAATTCTACTTCAGATGAGTTATCTCTAAAAGATGTAGTACCAAGCGATTACTTTAATAAGATTTATAATGATACTGAAACATTAACTATTAGATTAGAAACAATTGATACTCATAAGAGTGAAATTTCAGGTATTAATGATGAAGAAAATAATTGGAGACCTCACAACTATGGATTATCTGATTTAACAGCTGGGTTTATTAAAGAAAAATATTATTCTTTTAATGTTACTAAGATTGAGAAGGAAGCTTCTAAATCGGATACATTGTTGGGTAATAAATTCTTCTTATCTTCTAGAAGTGGGGCTAATTATTCTGGATTTGAAACTGAACCTGTTTTTATCATACTAACTAATAAAGATAAAGATATTGAAGATAAGAATTTATACAAATATTTAGCTGGAAGTGATAAAGATTCTAGAGGTAATGATTACTCCAAAGCAATTGTTCACAAACTTACAACACAAGATGCTAAAGAAGTAATAACAAAGTTAAATACTTTATCTGATTTAAAGTATTTAGATGGTGATAATTCACTATGGCTTACTTTCAATGATGCAATAGCAACATCGGAACAAGAGTGGAAAGAATATCACAAAGCTACCAGAGGTGTTAAAGATAAGAACAACAGCCACTTTGGTAAGTTAAAATCAGGTTCTATGGATACTGCTCTTTTTTATTACTTTGTTGGTGATTATTTAGTAACTAAATTGGGTAACCGATTGGGTGTTACTACTCCATCTGTTGTTTTGAAAGATTTTATTGAGTGGTGGATTTCCGAAATTAAATCAAACAATAATAAATTTTGGAAATATATAGAAGATGCATCTACTTCTTGGGGTGGTAGATATGAGATTATGTATGATTATGTTAAACAATACATTAAATACAAAGAATCTGTGAGTGGTAAGACAGTTTCTTCCTCATCTTTAAAGAAATCAAAATTAACTGAATTAAGAAGTGTATATTCTGAAAAAGGGTGGTCTTATAAAGGAGAAATGTACGATAGAACTCAGAATGGTTGGCAAATCATTAATTATGATTTGACTAATGGTAAAGGATTTAATTTATGCCATTATACACCTGATACTATGGGTGGTAGATATACTTTTGAAAATACGGATATGGGTCCTGAGCTTGATAATAAACAAGTTGTTAAAGATACTGAAATCCCAACTAATTATTTTGGTACTGATGGTGAATTTTATAAAACATTTAAATTAGAAGTACCACAACCAGATTTTGATTCGGATGAAATTACAGCATATGTAAATACACTAAATCTATCAAAAGCTTATGATATTATTTACAAAAAAAGAAAACAATTAAATGAGAGTATTAGTAATACCTAATTATACAAATTTTGGACAAGTAAAGGATATCAATAGGGATTCATTCCTATTGGTATTTAAGTCCTTTTTAGATAACACAAAAATTGGTAAGGAATGGGAATGGGTTCTACCTTATCCGGGTGGTGGAATGCATAATCATCCGGGAATCATAAATACCTTTGAATATCCCAATGTGACAATGTTACAAATGGGCCCGATAGATTGTTTCCCATCTAAGATGAGAGTTGATTATCCTCATAAATTCTTTGAGAAAACTATTGAAAAGTATGAAGGAAAATTCAATTTAGTATGGTCACACTTGCCAGAATGGACCAATTTATATAAGATATCAAGAATATATAATAAATTACAACCAATAATTGGATATTGCCATTGGAGCGAGATACCTGAAAATGGTGCAAGAACTGAAAACTCATTTTGGACAAATATTAGAGGTATTTTACAAATGGAAGTTTGTGGTGTAAACTCAAATTATCAAAAAGGTGTTATTCTTAAAAACGCAGCTAAGGATTTCCAACCACATATTGTTGAGAAGTTAGATAAGATTATCCAACCTTGGTATTTGGGATGTGATTCAGCTACTCCATCAAATGGGTATGATGATAAAACAATTGTATTTAATCATAGAGAAGGTGTTTATACTGGTTCTAAATGGTTCTTTGAAACAATGGATGAGTTATGGAAAGAAAGACAAGATTTCAAAGTTTATACTACCCTAAAAGAAATGGGTAAACCTTACACAAAATATATTGGAGCAGCTGATAGAAAAGTGTATTTAAATCAATTATCAAAATCACACTTTGGTGTAGGTACTTTTCAAGGTTATTCAGCTTGGAGTATGAGTACAACTGATGGATTTTCAGTTGGTGTACCATACTTACTTCCAAATGACTTTTGTTATTCAGAAATGGTTGGTGATGATTATCCATTACTTTATAATAGTAAAAGTGAATTTAAAGAAATGGTTATTAAGTTATTAGATGGTGATATTAAAAGACCTGATGTAACTCACCTTGCTCAAGCTTTACTATGGGAATCTCAGATTGAAAAATATTGGAAAATAGAAGAAAACTTTATTAATATGGCAAGAAAAGAATTTAATGTATAAAAACGCATACTACCAACGAGAAAAGAACCTCGTTCACATTTGGGATGATAAGCAAGGTTATAGAACATTTCCTTATACTCGATACGCTTATGAAAAAGCTGCTAATGGAAATTTTACTACTTTATATGGTGATAAGGTAAGTAAGATTTACAAATTCAAAAAGGATGATCCTGATTTATTCGAAAGTGATGTACCTGAAACTACGAGAGTATTGGTAGATACTTATACTGATTCAGATTTACCATCAGAAGGACATGTTATCCTTACATATGATATTGAGTGTGAAATGGAGAGTGGTTTACCTAATCCAGAAGAAGCTACTAATGAGTTAACTTCAATTGCACTTCATGATTCAGCTACCAATCAATATTGGGTGTTGGTTATGGATAAAGATGGTATTTTAGAAGAAAAGAAAACCGAATCAGCTATTGTACTTCCTTTCAGAACTGAAGAGGATATGTTAATGAAGTATTTGGAGTTATATGAGATGATAAATCCATCTATTGTAACTGGTTGGAATATCGATTACTTTGATACACCAATGTTGTATAATCGTATCAAACGATTATTAGGTAAAAGACACGCTAATAGATTATCACCAATCGGTGAGTGTTTTTGGTCACCTTATCGTAAGAGATACTTTATGGCTGGTGTATCTTATTTAGATTATCTTTCACTTTACAAAAACTTTACATATTCAGAATTAGATTCATATAGATTAGATTCTATTGCACAAAAAGAATTAGGTAGAGGTAAGATTGAATATGATGGAAACTTAGATATTCTTTTTAAAGAAGATATTGAAAAGTTTATTGAATATAACTTAGTGGATGTTGAGTTAGTAGTTGAGTTTGATAGAAAATTACAATTCATTGATACTGCAAGAGGTATTTGCCACGCTGGACATGTTCCTTATGAAGATTTCGTTTATTCATCAAAATACTTAGAAGGAGCACTTCTAACTTATTTGAAAAGAAAAAGTATTATAGCACCTAACAAACCTGCTGATAGAAGAGAACGAATGGAAGCTCTTAAAGAAAATAAGCAAGAGAAGTTCATAGGAGCTTATGTAAAAGCACCAATCGTTGGTAAGTATGATTGGATATATGATTTGGATTTAACATCTCTATATCCTTCTATCATTATGAGTATCAATATTTCGCCTGAAACAAAGATGGGTAAGATTGCTGATTGGAGCGCTGAGGATTTCGTAAAGGGTAAGAGAGATAGTTGGGAAATTAATGGAGATACAATAACACAGGATAACTTAAAACTATTCTTTGAAAGAAGTAAGTTCTCAGTAGCATCAAATGGTGTTTTATATAGAACTGATAAAGTTGGTTGTATTCCTGATATATTAGACCATTGGTTCTCACAAAGGGTAGAGTTTAGAAAGTTGGAAAAGAAATATGGTGATAATGGTGAGAAGGAAAAGTACGCATTCTATAAGAAGAGACAGTTAGTACAAAAGATTCTTCTAAACTCATTATATGGAGTATTAGGATTACCAGCATTCCGATTCTATGATGTGGATAACGCTACAGCAGTAACAACAACAGGTCAAACTGTGATTAAATCAACTGCTGATATGACTAACATCAAATATAATAAAGAGTTGGAAACACCTGATGCTGATTCTAACATTTATATCGATACGGATTCAGTATTCTTTTCAGCAGCTCCCTTAATGGATAAGCGAATTCCTAATTGGAGAGATAATAATCAAGAAACAATAGCTGGGTTTGTGAATGATATAGCTGGTGAAGTGCAAGATTATCTAAATGATTTTTATGATATATTAGCTAAGAAAGTATTCAATATTGATAAACACCGATTTGAGATTAAGAAAGAATACGTTTCAAAAGCTGGTATTTGGATTGCAAAGAAAAGATACGCACAATGGATTATATCAGATAATGGTGTACCTTGTGATAAGTTAGATGTAAAAGGATTGGATGTAGTTAGGTCATCATATCCAGCAGCATTTAGGAAATTTATGAGTGAAATACTTATTGAAATTCTTAGAGGTGATACTGAAGAACAATTAACAAATAGAGTTTACGATTTCAAAAATGATTTGGTAAATATGGATGTTGTTAAGATAGCTAAAGCAGGTGGAGTAAAAAACTTAAACAAATACATGCCTAAGAAGAAAGAACAAACGGCAATGTTTCAATTTATTAGTGGTACTCCAGCGCATGTAAAAGCATCAATTGCATATAATCAATTGTTAAAACACTTCAAAGTGGAAAATCAATACGAACCTTTGAAGGGTGGAGATAAAATAAAGTGGGTATATCTAAAACAAAATCAATATGGTTTAGATGCAGTAGCTATGAATGGTTACAATGACCCACCACAAATTATGGAGTTAATTAAAACATATATTAACTATGATAAAATCTTCGAAAGAGAACTTCTAAAAAAATTAGAAGATTTCTACGGAGCATTAGGGTGGGGAGAAGTTCTCTCTTCCAAAAAGACCGCTGAAAAGTTTTTCTCTTTTTAGTTGGATAATTAAAAATAAATTCGTATATTAGTAAACATTAAAATAAATCTTAAAAGTAAATTATGGAAAAAGCAAAATTTGATGGTTTCATCAATCGATACAATCTCGGTGGAGAGGTTGAATCAGTAATGGTAAATTCTGAAGGTTCTAATCTTTCGGTTAGAATGATATCAGATGATAAAACTCTTTTAGGAGATGTAACAGTAACAGGTTCAGATTTCCCTGAAGGGGAGTTTGGTATCTATACTACATCTCAGTTGAAGGGGTTATTAAGTGTATTAGATAATACAATAAAAGTAGAAGAAGTAACTGGTGCATTAAAGTTCTCAGATAAAGGAACTAAGATGCAATATATGTTAGCAGCACCTTCAGTTATCCCAGCGGTACCTGATTTAAAGGCACTTCCTCCGTTCAATGTAGATATTACATTAGATAATGAGTTTGTAAACAAATTCATCAAATCTAAGGGAGCATTAGCAGATGCTGATACATTTACATTCACTTGTAAAGATGGAAAGGGAGAAATCATCTTAGGATATTCTTCAATTAACTCAAATAGAATTTCTATCTCAGTTGATTGTAAGTGTGAAGGAGATGTTGACCCGATTGCATTCTCAGCAAAATATCTAAAAGCTATCTTATTAGCAAACAAAGGTTCATCAACTTCATCTCTACAAATTTCTTCGCAGGGATTATCTAAGGTTGCATTTACCGAAGGAGAGTATGTATCAAATTATTATTTGGTAGAGATTAAGTAATAACCATTAAAAAGTAACTATATGAGTTTTTGGGATTCAGAACCAGCAAAGCCAGAATTTATATTCGAAGATGAGAAAAGAAAACTTATTGAGAATATGAACTACCTTATGACAATGAGTGTAGAAGAACAAACATTGTATAAGAAATGGGTTGAACTGCAGGAATCTAATATGGTTAGAGATAAATCCCAAATTGCTACTCTTTATGATATGCAATGGAAACCAACTGATATCAATAATAAGGAACTAACAATTAAAGAAATTGAAGAGTTAGAACCTTATGTTGAAATCGTAGAGGATAAAGATGAGGCTACAAAGTGGACTCTTCTAAGAAAGATGATTCATACTATGAGTTGGACAGCTAATCCTGGTCGAAATGTTAAGTTGTTTCTTAAAGATAAAAAGAGTGGTAAACTTTTAGGTTTAGTATCATTAGCATCTGATGTAACTTCAATGGGTGTACGAGATAAGTACATTGGTTGGAAGAAAGAAGATAAATTCGTAAAGGGTAAGTTGAATTTCACTACTATCGCATCCACTATTGTTTGTACCCAACCTTTAGGTTACAATTTCTTAGGTGGTAAGTTGACAGCAATGATGACTACCCTTCCAGAAGTACGAGAGTACTGGAAAAAGAAGTATGGGCAAACATTGATAGCTGTTGGAACTACTTCCCTTTACGGAATACATTCCCAATATAACGGAATCCCTCACTTTAAAACGTTGGGGGAATCCGCTGGGAAAATATCTTTAAAACCTGATGATGAATTCTATGACCCTTGGCATCAATGGATTAAGGAGAATAGAGCTGATTGGTATGAAAAGGCTATTACTAATGAAAGAATCAGAAATGGTGCTAATATGGGAACTGGTAAGGGTGCTAGTGGACCTGTAAGTGGTATCAAACAAAAGATTTTATCTCAAATCTTCAAAGAATGTGGAATCAAACAATCAGAGTATCATCATGGTTTTAAAAGAGGTGTATATCTCGCTATGATGTATGAGAATGGACCTGAGTTCTTACGTTCAGAGATTGAAGAAGATGAGTTGGTAATGAAAAAGAAGTTTGTTGATGGTGTTGATTATATCAACAATTGGTGGAAAAGACAAGCAATCAAACGATATTCAAAGTTACATGATAATGGTAAGTTAAAGCCTGAAGATTTATTCTATATCGATGGTATAGGTAAAGATTGGGAAACTTTTAAAGCAGATAGATTAAAAGAAGTAGGTAGATAAAAAAATATAATATGGGATTTTTCGAAGAAACAAATAATGAACAAGTTGATAATAGTTTATGGGTAGAATCATACCGTCCAGTAACATTAGAAAACTATGTAGGTAATGAACACCTTAAAGAAAAGGTAAGTGGTTATTTAGAAACTGGTGATGTACCTCACCTTCTACTTTATGGTAGAGCAGGTACTGGTAAAACAACTCTTGCTAAACTAATTGTAAAATCAATGGATTGTGATTATATGGTAATCAACGCATCTGATGAAAACAATGTAGAAACTGTAAGAAATAAAGTAAAAGGATTCGCATCATCAATGGGATTCAAAAAGTATAAAATCATTATCTTAGATGAGTTTGATTATATGTCTCAGAATGCACAAGCTATTTTGAGAAACTTAATGGAAACATTTTCACAACATTGTAGATTTATCTTAACTTGTAATTATGTTGAAAAAGTAATTGACCCTATTCAGAGTAGATGTCAAACTTTTCAAATCATACCTCCAACTAAGAAAGATGTAGCAGTTCAAATCTCAAAGATTTTAAGTAGTGAGGAAGTTACATTCCAACCAAAAGATTTAGTTCCAATTATTGATGCTGGATATCCTGATATTAGAAAGATTATCAATACTTGTCAATTAAACTCAATCAAAGGTGAGTTGAAAGTAGATACTCAAAATCTTTTGGAGAATGATTATAAAATGAAAGTTTTAGATATCTTAAAATCTTCAGATGATAAAAGAAATAAATATGTGAATATGAGACAAGCTATTATTGATAGTAGAGTAACTGATTTCTCAGAGTTATTTACATTATTATATGAAAAAGTAGATGAGTATGCACCATCAAATACGGCAAATGTAGTTATAGCATTAGCAGAAGGACAAAATAAACACTTTAACGCTATTGATAAAGAAATACCAATGGCAGCAACATTAATCGAAATATTAAATTTAATTTAAGATGGCAAAAATAGTAGGAATTGGTGGTAACAAACCACAAAAAGCATCAGACCAATCAAACCCAACTGGAAAAGCTAAAATTGATTTAGGTAAATCAAATCCTGTAATTTGTTCACATTGTGGATATGATGTATTCATAGATGGTTCTAAATTTAGAAAGATATCTAAGTTAGTAGCTGGAACTGCTCAAGATGTAGTAGTACCAATTGAAGTTTTACTTTGTGGAAATTGTGGTGAGATATGTGAAGAATTACTATCACCACAACTAGCAGTATTAGAAGAATTGGATAAAAAGAAAAAAGAAGAAAGTGGCAGCTAGTTTATTCGACCATATCAAACAAATAACTAATGTTCAAAATCCCAAATATTGGGATACATTGGAAGAAGCTGATAAAAAGACATGGAGTAACTATATGGTACTTCGTTTTCTATCTATGAAATATGAGTGGATTGAAACAATATCAGCTGTTCAACCATATCTACAAGAAGTTCCACCTAAAGCAATGTATCTTGCTATGATTGATTTACTTCCAAAAGGTAGACACTTTATGAAGTATATGAAACCCAAAGGAGCTGACAAGTATGAAAAGTGGTTAGTTGAATTAGTAGCAAAACATTATGAAACCTCAAAGTTAGAAGCCGAAGATTACCTAAAGATTCTATATGCTAGTAGAACTGGTAAGGAAAGAATCAAACAATTATCAGAGGATTATGGAACTGACCCTAAGATAATAAAAAAGTTAAAATTGAAAATATAATTGAGAAAAGTTTGGTAATCCCAAACTTTTTTCGTATATTTGTATAACAAATAAAAGTTTATGGCAAAAGTAAGTTTTTCACAATACCAATTATATTCATCGTGTCCTCGTTCATACAAACTGAGATACATTGATAGATTGGGACAATCATCAGCTAATATTTATACTATTTTCGGAACTGCTATTCACGAAACAATACAACATTTCCTTTCGGTAATGTACGGAGTTTCTAAGAAACAAGCAATGGAAATAGATACCGATAAGTTGTTGTTAGAGTGGATGAGAAAAGAATACATCAAAGAGAACGATAAACTAACTGAGGGTAGTGTATGTACTCAGCTAGAATTAGAAGAGTTCTACGGAGATGGTAGATGTATATTAGAGTGGTTTAAAAAGAAATTAGATAAGTTCTATACAAAGAGTGGATTCGAATTAGTGGGAATTGAAATTCCATTAAATGCAAAAGTAAAAGAAGGTGTAAACTTTATAGGTTTTGTTGATGTGGTAATGAGAGATTTATCAGATAATTCAATTATCATTATTGATTTAAAAACATCAACTAGAGGTTGGAATAAATATCAGAAATCAGATAAGTATAAGAACGCACAAATCGTTATATACAAAAAGTATTATTCTGAATTATTCCAAATTCCATTGGAGAAGATTAAAGTTGAATATCAGATTATGAGAAGAAAACTTTATGAAGATGCCCCATTCCCAATTCCATATATGTCTAGGCATGTTCCAGCTAATGGTAAACCAACTGTTAATAAGGTTTATACTGAGTTTATGAACTTTGTAAATGAGGTATTTGATGATGAAGGTAATTATAGAGATTTACCATATCCTAAAGTTCCAGGTGATAGGCAAAAGAATTGTAGATTCTGTGAGTTTAAGACTAGAGGAATTTGTGATGGTAAAGCTTAACGGAAAATAAATATCTATATACTTATATATATAAATACTAACAATATATACTATGAGTGTAGAAACTAAACTAACAACTGTGAAGATTATAAAAGGTGTTTATTCAAATTTTAAAAGAGTATCATTCGAATCGGATGTAACACTTCAAAAATTGGTAAACAGAACAGTTGAACGATATGTAAGCGATGATGGATTTAGAAAAGAAATGAATGAATATTCAAACCTTCAAATTTCAGGTTCGCAATTTTAAAGAAAAAAGTTATTTTAATAAGTTATGAGTAAAAAAAAGATTCTTCTCCTTTCAGATGATATGAGGATGAGTAGTGGTATCGCCACTATGAGTAAAGCATTGGTAATGGGTACTCTTAAAGAGTATGATTGGTTCCAAGTAGGTGCAGCAATTAAACACCCCGATAAAGGTAAAGTTTTAGATTTATCTGTTGATATGCAGAAAAGAACTGGTGTAGAAGATGCATCGGTTAAAATCTTACCTTGGAATGGTTACGGAAACGCTGATTTGTTAAGACAAATTATGAATTCCGAAAAACCTGATGCTATCCTTCATTTTACTGACCCACGTTATTGGACTTGGTTATATGATATGGAACACGAAATCAGAGAAACCTGTCCAATTCTTTATTATACAATATGGGATGATTTACCAGACCCATTATATAATAGAAATTATTACGAAAGTTGTGATTGGTTAGGTGCTATTTCAAGACAAACATATGGAATAGTAAGTAGGTTAACTTCTTTAACTGATAAACCAACATGGAAACCACATTCAGATTGGCAAGTTTCATATGTACCACATGGTATAAATGAAAACGAATTCAAACCAACTGATGTACCTTCGGATTTTAGAAATAAAATATTAGCAGGTAATGAGTATGATTTTATATTCTTTTGGTCAAATAGAAATATCAGAAGAAAACAACCATCTGATGTTATTATGGCATTTAAGGAGTTTTGTGATAAAATCGGTAAAGATAAAGCATCAAAAGCTGTATTACTAATGCACACAACACCATCAGACCAAAATGGTACTGATTTACCAAAAGTTGCTGAAACTCTTGCACCTGATTGTAATGTAGTATTCTCAACTGCTAAATTATCAACTGACCAATTGAATTACCTTTACAATATGGCTGATTGTACAGTCAATATTGCTGGTAATGAAGGATTTGGGTTAACAACTGCAGAATCGGTTATGAGTGGTACACCAATCATTGTAAATGTTACTGGTGGATTACAAGACCAATGTGGATTCAAAAAGAAATCAGATGGTAAATACTTTACAGCTGATGATTACATTAAGATTGGTTCACTTCACAAATGGAGAGATTGGGAAGATAAAGTAACTTGGGGAGAATGGGCTACACCAATTTGGAGTAGAGCACAATCTCTGACAGGTTCAGTTCCAACTCCTTATATTTGGGATGATAAAATCGATGTAACTGAGTTATCAGAAAAAATGGAGAAAGTTTACAATACTCCAACTAAAGAATTAACAAAAAATGGGTTAGAAGGAAGAAGAGCATTTATTGAAGATATGGGATTATCTCAAAGTAATATGTGCCAACAACTAATTAATGGAGTTGAGAGTACTTTCAAAAACTTCAAACCAAGAAAACGATACGAATTATTTAAAATTGTATAAAAAGTTATGAATAAACCTTTATTAGTATATCAGGCTCCGGTATTCACAAGAAGTGGTTATGGAGACCATGCAAGAGATATTTTAAGAAGCTTGTTTGAGTTAGATAGGTATGATATTAAGATTGTACCAACTAGATGGGGAAATACTCCTCAGAATCAAGCAGACCCAAATACTGAATTCGGTAAAAAGATGTTATCGAATATAGCAACTCAAGTAAATAGAAAACCAGATATCTTTATGCAGATGTCTGTTGCTAATGAATTTGAACCAAAGGGTAATTACAATATTGGTATTACTGCTGGTGTTGAAACCACAGTAGTTCCTAGAGAATTCTTAGAAGGTGGTAATAAAATGGATTTAATCATTGTACCATCTCAGTTTACTAAATCATTATTTGATAAAACTCAATTTCAAGAGCAAGATAAACAAACTAAACAAATTATTAAAACTTTCAAAAATGAAAAACCTTGTGAGGTTCTATTTGAAGGTGTTAATAAAGAATTATATGAAAATCCAACTATAACTGATATAGATGTATTAGATGGAATTGAAACCGACTTCAACTTCTTATTCGTTGGACATTGGTTAAAAGGACACTTAGGACAAGATAGAAAAGATGTGGGTATGGTTATTAAAACATTCTCTACTGTTTTCAAATATCTACCTAAAGATAAAAGACCAGGTCTTATCTTAAAAACATCGCATGCTGGATTTTCGGTAATTGATAGAGAAACAACTAGAGAAAAAATAGAAAACGCTATCAAAGGGTTGAGTGATGTACCACCGATTTACTTATTACATGGTGATTTGAAAGAATCAGAAATGGTTGAACTTTACAATCATTCAAAAGTAAAAGCAATGATTTCATTTACAAAGGGTGAAGGATATGGTAGACCACTTGCTGAATTTGCAACAACTGGAAAACCAATCATCGTTTCTAAATGGAGTGGACATGTAGATTTTTTACCTGAAGAAAATACTATTTTCTTAGATGGTCAACTAACTGATGTACATAATTCGGCAGCTGATAAATTTTTACTAAAAGAATCAAAATGGTTTACAGTAAACTATTCAGATGCGGCTAATAAGATTTACAAAGTATTTAATGAATATAATACTTACTTATCTAAATCAGCTGGATTGAGAACAAACATTCTCAATAATTTTACAATGAAAAAAATGACTGAAGAGTTGGGTAAAATTATGGATAAGTATGTTGGTACTATTGCAATTCAAAAACCATTTCAATTACCTAAATTGAATAAACAAAAACCAATATCAGAACAACCAAAATTAAAGTTACCAAAATTAAATAAGTTATAATGAATCATTCATCAAAATATAGATTAATACAAGAAGGAACTGGTAAGAGAGTTTCTAAAGGAAACCTACAGCCATATGGTGTGTATAAAATAAGTACATACAAATATGCTGATGGTAATAAGGAAAGATTAGCAGGTTCTGAGGAAACAATTATATTTGTTACTGGAATATACCAAAAAAAGGTATCTGCACTTAAATTATCAAACATACCACCAGCTAACTTTTTTAAATGGTTTAAAAAGTTAACAAAATCCGATACTTTGGTTAAAACTGCATTAACTTTACCACAAATTGGTTTATATGACTTAGGTGAAACATTTGATACAGGTGGTGATAGGGTATATAATGGTTATATCAAAAACAATAGAGATTTTGTAGCAAAAGGTGCTGCATATAGAACTTACAATATGGATGGGATTCAATATTCTACCGAAATATTTTTTAAACAAGATACTTTAAAACAATACTATGGTTAATGTTACATATGGAATAACAGTTTGTAATGAAATAAAAGAAATTACAACATTAGTAAACTTTCTTCATCCCAGAATACAATCTGATGATGAAATTCT
>Ga0209630_10001166_pt1 | contig 28936 bp, 24 predicted proteins | sample COG_01_FD_184745 | JGI IMG/M metagenome (GOLD analysis project Ga0209630, IMG submission 184745) | Pelagic Microbial community sample from North Sea - COGITO 998_met_01 (SPAdes) (version 2) | ecosystem: Environmental > Aquatic > Marine > Neritic zone/Coastal water | place: Helgoland, sampling... | reverse complement strand
AGGCCCGATATGCCCGGGCTATTGCATATCACAGGATACCTGACTTGAAAAAGGCGCTTCCATTGATTGATGGACTAATTGATGAGTATCCAACTGATCCGTATTTTCAGGAACTAAAGGGCCAAGTATTGTTTGAAAATGGAAATGTTAATGGTTCTATAATCCACTATGAAAAGGCCGTAATGCTGACTAAGAGTTCTCATCTTCTAAACCGCGCACTTGGCCGTGTCCTAATCGAAACCGATAACCCTGCATTGCTGCCGCAAGCCATAAAAAACCTTAATATTGCTGTTGAAGCAGATAAGAGCGATAGCTTTGCTTGGCGGCTTTTAGGAACTGCCTATGGTAAATCCGGAAAATTGGGGCGAAGCTCTTTGGCGTTGGCAGAAGAGGCCCTGCTTAACAGAAAACTGGCAGATGCACGTTTCCATGGCGAGCGCGCCGCTTTGTTGCTTAAGAATGGCACCACAGAATGGATTCATGCAAAAGATATCTTGCACGCACTGGAAAGCCATCAACCAAAATGAAATTTCTACAAATTTTTTTCGAGGTGACAATCCTTACAGGATTAATATTAATAATACTACCCGGATGTACAGTCAAGCAAGCCAGCGTTGCACCGGAAGGTTTGTTATCTGTGCTAGGCCCGTTCCCGGGTTTCTCAACTTTAGACCTTCCCGACGACTGGATCATTAAGAAGAGTGGTAGCTTGGACATTGGCCAACTTCTGGTTGTTACCAAAGACGGAACACCATCCCTTAGAGTTACCAACGCAGAAGATTCATTTGTCATTGTCAGACGTACCAACGCAATGATGCTGGCGACACCATTCCTCAGTTGGTCATGGCTGATTAAACCGCCATCAACATCGGGCTATCACCCTGTGCGCATGGTTATCGGCTTTTATGGGGGTGCTTCAAAAAATCGTCACGTTAGCAGTCAACCTCTAAGATGGCCTGGAAGTTCCCTCCCCACCCATGACCGTATAATAAGCTTAACTTGGGGAGAGTCTGCCCTTCAACGTGGCACCATAGAAACGCCATCTAAGGACAACACCATCGCAACTCCTCGCTACACAGTCAGAGGCGGGCGTGAGAATACTGGTTCATGGTGGCTAGAAACAGTCGACCTGTCTGACCTCTACCGTAAAATTTGGCCACAAGACAATATGGCCGTTGCTCAGGTCGTCTTTATTGGTATCGAAGCGGTTGCCGGACATGTTTCAGCACCAGTCCATGTGTCAGGCATAACTCTCTCCCGCTAAACCGCTCTGGGCTTGCCTTAAGCCAGAAGCTGGCGCATTGTGTATTCACATTATATTATCTACTACTTAGGAATGATGAAAACATGCTCCCAAAGACTATTTATTACCCCTTTCTTGTAGCAGTTATTACGCTTTCAAATATCACTGACGCATCAGCAAAAGAAAATATGAGCGATGCCCAGAGAAAGGAAGTCGAGGCTGTTGTTCAGGATTACATCCTAAAAAACCCTGAAGTTCTTATGCGCGCCATTCAAACCTATCAAATCAAGATGCAAGCAGAAAAACGGAACCAAGCCAGGAAAAACTTGACCAATTTAACTTCTGAATTAAGCTACAATGTGGGCTCTCCAGTGATTGGCAACCCGGCTGGAAATGTCACTATCGTTGAATTTTTCGATTACCGCTGTGGCTATTGCAAACGAGTATTCCCAACGATTCAGGCTTTGCTTGAGGAAGATGGCAATATTCGCTATGTGCTGAAAGAGCTTCCAATTCTGGGACCTGACTCTCTTTTTGCATCTCAGGCCGCACTAGCAGTCTGGAACACCACACCAGAACAATATTTACCTTTCCACGCGGCGCTGATGGCTTCACGTGGAAGCCTGAACGCAGAAAAGATCTTCACTATCGCTGAGGACCTGGGTCTTGACAAAATTGCCATAACCAAAAACATGAAAAATGAATCGGTCAATAATGAATTAAATAAGAACGCCGAATTATCAGAACGTTTGGACATCACTGGAACTCCAGCTTTTATAATAGGTGATCAGCTATCTCCCGGAGCCGTCAGCATGCAAGAAATAAAGAGAATGGTCGCCCTAGCCCGCAAAGGGTAAACAACAAATAAAAAATATATCTCCCTTTAATACTTAAAAAAAGATATCAACTTGTACCTTCGACTAAAAACAACACGGGTCTTTTACACCTGTATTTTTACACATGTTTCATACGATTAGGTCATAACTATTCCTGACTAGTAAATAAATTAGAGAAATTTACTAAGCTATAAAGACAAACTGATCGCCCTGGCGGGTCAATCAATGGCGGTGACAAAATGAACTATGAACTGGTCACACTATAAACAGTCAGGCAAAGGAATATCATCAAGGCGTACCTGCGTCAGGACAACAGTAAAATCTTGATAGTCTAATATAATGGAGGGAGTGATTCCGTTATCTAGTTGTAAAACCTCCATCTCATAAGCAGGCATAGAATTCTGAGAATCTAGCTCAAATAAGCCCATTCGAATGTTCCAACCAGGGCGTTGAGACAAAGGACCAAGTAACGTGCCCTGTTCTTTTGTGGTATGCTCACCATGCTGCATTTTTTTGCCTATAAACGCTGTAACTTTTTGAACTCCTTCTTGTGTGCCGTCAAAAAGCGTTGTGGTCACCTGTCGTTCTCCAGCCAAGGCACGTTCAATTAACCATGATGTATGGGCAATTGGGAACAAAGTTCCCTTTGGCAAAGGAACTTTTAACTCCTCAGGAATGCTATAAATAGCATTTCCATTTTCCAATCCCTTCAACGCACGTCCACGAAAGTCATTCCGCACACCATCGACGTTATTAGAAGCAAAAAATCGGTAACGAATTCCATCATCAGATTCCCACCCCGTAAAGCGCAAATTCTGAATCACCTCGCCCCCGTCTGGAGTAGATAAGACCATATGTAATATTTGCGACATAGTCCAACCGTCACAAGTATGCTCTACAGACAAGCTCACATTACCTTGTGCACCGATGAAGTCACTACCCTCTCTTACGGTGCCCAGTTTTAATGAATAAAACGCTTTGTGAGCTACCAATTCAACTGCCAACGCGTGCTCAGCATAAGAAAAAAGAACTAATCCAAACAAAAACTTGATAATGTATTTATTACTGAAACTGGTAAATCTCATAAAATAAATAATAGTGTAATTCGCTCATTGAAAGAAAGTGCTATTGTTTTTTTTAGTTACCTACAACCCTTGCGAAAAAGTGTGGATAACGATATCCAAGTGTATGAAAATTCTTTGTGTATTTGGCACACGCCCAGAAGCCATCAAAATGGCTCCGGTAGTGAAAGCCCTTAAAGCTACTCCAGGCATTAAAAGTGAGGTCTGTGTTACTGCCCAGCACCGTGATATGCTGGATCAAGTTTTGAGCCTATTTTCAATCTCCCCAAAATTTGATCTCAACATCATGCGTAAAGATCAAGACCTGACCCACGTCACAAATGCCGTACTTTCAGGTCTTGGCGCAGTTCTCGATCAATACCAGCCGGATCGTATTTTGGTACATGGCGATACAACGACAGCCTTCGCGGCTGCCCTAGCCGCCTTTTATCGCAAAATTCCAGTTGGCCACATAGAGGCTGGATTGCGAACTGGAAATATTATGGCGCCTTGGCCAGAAGAAATGAACCGCCGCTTGTGTGACAACATTTCTGATATACACTTCGCTCCAACGGCAAAAGCAGCTAAGAACCTCAAAAAAGAAGGGCATGCTCAGGAAAATATTTTCGTTACGGGTAATACTGTAATTGATGCCCTTCTCGACGTCAAAAAACGCCTACTAGACGACAAATTCCTCCAAAGCAATATGGTTAAGCTTTTCCCTTACCTAGACCTGTCCCGTAAACTAATTTTGGTCACCGGTCATAGGCGGGAAAACTTTGGTCAAGGCTTCGAAAACATATGCCGAGCCCTTGCAAAAATTGCAAAGCGCGACGACGTTCAAATCCTTTACCCAGTTCACCTGAATCCAAACGTCTGTGGACCTGTAAATCGTATTTTAAGATGCGAAGATAACATTCACCTTGTCGAGCCAGTGGACTACTTGCCTTTTATATTCCTCTTAGATCGTAGCTTTCTTGTGATCACGGACTCTGGTGGGATACAAGAAGAAGCACCATCGCTTGGCAAGCCCGTCTTGGTCATGCGTGATGTCACCGAAAGGCCAGAAGCAGTTGAAGCCGGAACAGTTAAGTTAGTCGGTACAAATGATGATATCATCGTGCAAGAATGCTTGAAATTGCTCGACGATGAAGCCTCCTATGCCATAATGAGTCGGGCCCATAATCCTTACGGAGACGGCAAGGCAAGCCAGCGCATAGTTGATGTGATTACTAAAAATGACTGAGTTTAAAAATATATGTGTACTAGGCTTGGGTTATGTTGGACTGCCAACAGCTGCGATTTTTGCGTCGCGTGGGCTCAAAGTTTTTGGTGTTGATGTAAACAAAGAAACCGTTGAAACCATTAAACGGGGCAAAATTCATATTGTCGAGCCTGGTCTGGATCTGATGGTCAACGAAGCCGTCAGTACTGGAAAACTTATTGCTGATTCTCAGCCGCAACCATCAGATGCCTTCATCATTGCCGTACCAACACCTTTTAAGAAAGCCAATAAACCAGACCTCTCTTTTATCAAGGCAGCGGCACGCTCTATCGCACCAGTACTTCAAAAGGGTGCATTGGTGATACTAGAATCAACCAGTCCCATCGGCACAACTGAGAAAGTCTGCCAATGGATGGCTGAAGAACGTGAAGATCTAAGCTTCCCTAACGTGGTAGGTGATGATGCGGATATTCAGGTCTCGCATAGCCCTGAGAGGGTGCTACCTGGAAATATGCTTGTGGAACTTGTATACAATGATAGGGTTATTGGTGGAATCTCATCTTATTGCGCTACGCAAACCAAACAACTATATAAAATTGCTATTGAAGGCGAATGCCACCTGACCACTGCAGCCACTGCAGAATTTATCAAGCTTTCTGAGAATGCCCACCGAGACGTAAATATCGCTTTCGCAAATGAGCTTTCCATAGTTGCCGATAAAATAGACGTCAATGTCTGGGAAGCCATTGAGCTTGCAAACCATCATCCAAGAGTTAATATTTTGCAGCCTGGCCCTGGCGTCGGGGGCCACTGTATTGCAGTTGATCCCTGGTTCATCGTTGATAGTGCACCTGACAACACACAACTTATTCAAAGTGCGCGTCAGGTTAATGATGGCAAGCCATACTATATAGTTGAAAAAATACTAGCTGCCGCTGATAAAAACGGTGCAACCACGATTGCGTGTTTGGGCCTTGCTTATAAAGCAAACATTGACGATTTGCGCGAAAGTCCTGCTGTCACTATCACCGCTAGCTTGACTGAACGATTTGACGGAGAAGTGCTTGTTGTCGAACCAAATAGTAAAACATTACCTGACGCGCTAGTCGGCACAAAAAGCCCTACCATGTGCGAACTAGATTTGGCCCTGAAAAAATCCCAAGTCATCGCATTATTGGTTGACCACCGAGAATTCCGAGAGTTAGATCGCAACCGCCTTGCAAACAAGTTAATTATCGATACGCGTGGTATTTGGAGTTAAGTAGTTTGTCTAGTGAGAACAAAAACAGATAAAATATTAAGTTCATCAATTTATTTTAAGAACCAGAAGGTGTTCTTAAAGTGTGCCCAGCAAACAATTACTACAAATTGATGTGAGCATAATTACCCTGATTTCTTTGAGGCATTGAGCAGTGCCACACATCTAATAAGAGTTACCCTTACGAATAAGTATGAATAGTTTCTATGCAAGATGTCTGCTTGTGGAAAGTTTAATAGACCAAACTGTAAAATCGGACATTAAAAATTTAAATGTACACTCAAAAATACCCCCCCCCTCAAATGCGAATGATTTGCAGTTGCATTTAATAAAAGAAGAATATAATATGCAATTAATAATCATTTTCATTATAAAAACACCAAGAAAAAGTTAAATTTTTTAAGTCACACCATGAACAAGCTAGAAAGCCTCAACCAAGCAAAACCTGAAGATATATTTTTAGAATTATTATTTGGAGAACAGATCTTCCTGTGGGGGATTCGTGTCTGGGTTAGTAGTTATAGAAATGATTTAAATGTCCAGGATCTGCTTCGCTCAGCCTATACAAATACTGGTGCTCCCAGTGCCCATACAGAGCTAGACACTATGATGGAAATCATAACAGCCATTGGATACGGTGTTATAGATGTCCGTTGCCCACACTGTATAAAAATTAGCGCTGATGAAATGCGTTTGATGGCTGCCATTGCCGCTTGGCAACACGGCTCTAGCCAACACGATGGTGATGTCTATTTAGAGTGCTGGGCAAAACCAGCAACTCTTCGGATCCTGCGTCCTACTGCTCAATTGCTCGCAAAAACTTTAAAAGAAGGCGGCCTATTGATCCGACCACGCCCTTGGTCACTTAGACCACACATAACAAGCCGGCAGAGTTCAAATATCAGATTGCACTCCGTCACTATCCATTAATCAACACAATAACCCTAATTAAATAGAATACGAAAAGGAAATAAACATGCGCAATCCAATTCATAAAAAAGTAGGTGACCTCGTCCCAGATGCTTTTTTCCCCATACGCCAGGCAGATAATTGGCATACATTAACAACAGCCGATATCTTTAAAGGGCGTAATGTTGTTTTATTTTCTCTACCGGGTGCCTTTACGCCCACCTGCTCTAAAAGTCACCTACCAGGTTTCTCAAGCCATGCGGCTCAACTAATAGAGACTGGAGTGGATAAAATTTGCTGCCTTTCAGTAAATGACTGGTTCACGATGGAAGCTTGGAGAAAAGACCTAAAGATAGGTGAAGAAGTTATGATGCTGCCTGATGGCAATGCAGATTTTACAACTGCAATGGGTATGCTGGTAGACAAACGACACCTTGGTTTTGGAGCACGTTCTTGGCGCTATTCAATGATGGTTAACAACTGCATTATTGAAGAGTTATTTGTCGAAGACTTTAATGACGAAGGTGATCCATTTCAGGTAAGCGGCGCACCATCGATGCTAAAGGCACTTCAAAAATAAGGAACGAACGCAAGGGTTCCCCCGCGCGTTAAATACTAGTTGAGCGATCATAAAAACATGATTGTATTTCTATATTCTAACAACCTTTGAGATGTAGAAGAATTGGCTGATGATCAGATGCATTGGTTTCTTGCTGAACTTCAATATCCTTTGCGAACGTGCACAGATCCCTGGATATAAAGAAAAAATCTCGGCAATGTCCTCCCTGAGGCCACTGAGTGTGGTCATATATTCCACAGGTTGGCGCATGCAATTCCTGTCCCTTTATTATCCGCCACGCATCCATATACTCGTTTTTAGTAACCTTCTGTGGAGAAGTGACTACACTATAAACAAAGTCATCTGGGTCAGAATTAAAGTCGCCACAGAGAATACTTTGTGCAGGACGTGGGAACGCAGCATATGGGCCTGAAGATGGAGCTTGGTGAAGATATTGCTGATTTTCTACGACCTCTGTTTGAATTTCCACCAATCGTCTAACCTGAGCTAGACGCTGAGCTTCAGAATGATACTCTAAATGGGTGGTGGTGATTCGTAGAGGAATATCATTAGCTTCGATGACAACTTCAAGGGCCTGGCGAGGCATGTGTTTATAGGGTCCATCAGGGGCAGGTTGTGGGAGTGAATGCTTAAACACTTGAAGAACCGGCAGTCGTGATAAAATCAAATTACCAAATTGTCGCCGTTGGTCTTGCGTATTGCCTTGCCTGTCTAGAGCAGGACCAAAAACTGAGTAATGATCAGGAAAAAGATTACTTAGAACTAATACTTGATCAACACCTTTTCCCCCATCTAGCTCGCTATCAAATCGTGATACCTCTTGTAGGCAAATAATATCGGCGCCACCCATCTTTTTGATGACTTCAGCTCCACGTGCAAGGTCAACCCGGCCGTCTACGCCAAGACCACACTGAATATTCCAAGTAAGAATGCTCGTCACTTTATACCTGCATGCATAAAGGACTGAACAAATTGGCGCTGGAACAGAAGAAAAGCGACTAGTAGCGGCGCAACGGCCAGCAGAGTACCAGCCGTAATAATTGACCAGTCTACACCTGATTCCGGTGCACCGAAAATTGCCAATCCGACGGTTAGCGGTCGGGTATTAACAGAATTGGTGATGACCAAAGGCCAAAGAAAATTGTTCCAGTGATAACTGACCGACACAAGTCCATAGGCAATGTAGGTGGACCGGGCCAGCGGTACGTATACTTTCCAGAGGATTTGGAGCGGGGAGCAACCTTCGACGCGCGCAGCATCCTCAAGCTCCTTCGGAATAGTTTTGAAAGTTTGACGCAGTAAAAAAATACCAAAGGCGCTAGCCATGTATGGCAAGCCAACACCGGTGATAGTGTCAACAAGTTTGAGTTTGCTCATGGTCACATAATTTTCAACAATCAAAACTTCGGGCATTATCATCAACTGTAAAAGAACGAGCGCAAAGGCGATCGATTTACCTGGAAATTCAAAACGGGCGAATGAATACGCTGCAAGCGTACAGAGAATAAACTGGGCAAACAGAATTATGCTAACAAGTAAAAATGTATTTAGAAAATACCTTGCGAAAGGAGCCTGATCCCAGGCGACTCTGAAGTTTTCAAGTGACAAAGGCGCGAATAGATCAAATTTTGTAGCATATTCTGGTGGGTGAAATGCACTCCAGAAGGCATAGATTAATGGTAACATCCAAAGGAAAGCCAGTAACCATGCAGCAACTATTTCAAGATGAAATTTCAGTCCAGAATTTCTATTCATTTTGCTCATTGGTAATGTATCCTTTTGTCGAGGAACACGAACTGACCAATGGCTATCAGAGCAAGCGTAATTAACAGAACAACAGTGAGAGTTGAGGCATAGGCCTGATCTAAAAAACTGAACGCAACCTCATATATATAATAGAGTAGAAGTGAGCTGGCATTATCTGGCCCGCCCTTAGTCAGAATAAAAAGTTGGTCGACGAGCTTAAAGGAATTAATTATTGCATTGATCAGAACAAACAGCGTCGTCGGCATCAAGAGCGGGAACATAACACGGCGAAAGTAATACCAACGGCTAGCACCTTCAATGTGCGCTGCTTCCTCAAGTTCAGGCGGCAAAGTTTGTAAAGCGGCCAGGTAGAAAATCATAAAGAACCCAGCTTCCTTCCAAATTGTGATGGCAATAATGCAACCAAGCACTGTATCCGGATCGCCCAGCCAGTTATGGCTAGCAAAGCCAAAATTCCTAGAAATCTGATCAATAAGGCCAATATCTGGTGTGTAAAAAAACAGCCAGATATTTGCAACCGCTATCATCGGTAGAATGGTTGGAGTAAAATAGCTCATACGGACAATGGACTTAAGTGGCAGACGTCCATTTACCCAAACCGCCATCAAAAGTGCCAATGCAATAGATATAGGAATTGTTCCAATGGCGTAAATGACGTTGTTTTTGGCAACTTGCCAGAAGATATCATCTTCCAGTAAACTTTCGAAGTTCTCAAACCCAACAAATTCAGATGGTTTGATTGCCGTTCCTTGAGAAAAAAAACTTTTGGCTAGAGTTGCGACGGTAGGGTAATAAGTGAACGCAATCAAAAAAACTGCCGCAGGCATTAACAGCAACCAGCCATAGATATACGATTGTGATAACTGTCGGTTCATCTCAATGTGGACCTGTAAAAAAAGTATGTCCCGGAAACATCTTACTTAAAAACGCTTCCGGGACGATGGTTTTGCTAATTAGACTAGCGGTAACGTTTCAACAGACGATCGGCCTGCTTTTGTGCTGCACCCAAAGCTTCAGCTGGAGACTTGCTTCCAACCAACGCAGATTGAATAGCATCATCTAGCAATTTACGAACCCGGCCTGTCTGATAAGTAGACAATTCAGCTGTCGCAAATTCCAGCTGGTCACGAGCAACTGCAGCCGGTGGAAAGTCTTTCACGTACTGCATCAATTTTGGTGTTGCATATGCGTCCGCTCGAGTGCCCAGATAGCCTGTTTTCATACTCCATTCCGCTGTACGTTCGGGCTGGGTCAAAAAACGAATTAGCTTCAAAGAGGCAGAACGCTCTTCTGGTGAACTTTTCTTAAAGATATAGAAATTTCCACCACCAGTTGGGGTCCCCCGGCGCTTCTTAGCCGGAAGCATAGCGACACCAAAGTCAAACTTTGCTTTGTTTTTGACGGTCGTCAAGTTTCCAGTTGAATGCCACATCATAGCGGTTTTGCCTTCAAGGAAGTTCTGACGAAGCGTGCCCCATTCAATAGTACCTGATGGCATAACACCATGCTTATTACCCAGATCTTTCCAGAACTGCAGCGCCTCGACTGTTCCCGGTGCATCGAAGTTTGTTTTGTTACCATCACCATTCATCAATGTCTGACCATTTTGCATACTCAGGGCGCCAAACATCCAGTAAGGGTAACCAGTGGATGGGATCATTGCACCCCACTGTTTTACGTTACCACCACTTTTCTTGGTTAACTTCTTACCTAGGGAAACCATTTCATCCCATGTTGCCGGTGGTGCGTCAGGATCGAGGCCGGCAGCACGAAATGCATCTTTATTATAATACATCACAATGGTCGAGCGCTGAAAAGGAATACCCCATGTTTTTCCTTGTGTTTTTCCATTCTCCATTAGCGCAGGATAAAAGCTTTTCAGCCATTCTTTCTCGTCAGCGGTTTTAACAACGTCATCGAAGGCGACAATTGCACCCTGCTCAATTAATTCGTAAATATCGATTGAGAACATCACCGATGTCTGTGCTGGTTTGCCACTCTTTAACGCAGCTAGTGCTTTGATGCGCGCATCATTATAATTTCCAGCATAAATAGCGTTGACCTTGATGTCTGGATTTTCCTTCATAAAATCATCAACTAAGCCATCAACAATCTTGGTCAAAGCCCCACCAACAGCGACAGGGTAGTACATGGTCAATTCAACTGCAAATGCGGTTGACGTAAGGCCGAGGCCTAAGGTTAATGCCAAAGCTAGTTTCCTAGTCAAGCGTTGTAGTGTTTTAAGCATTGTTTGTTCCTCCTGTTTGCAAGAAAACCCAACTATTGGTTCCCTCCTTGTTCCCACTTCACCTTTTTGGCAATAGTAGGCATTAAAATATCAGGGCTCTAGACAGCTAGCGCCTCAACACTGTCATCCCTTGCTCCGTTACCGACTTTAAATACGTGTACATCCCTCTCACTCCAAGAAAGTAGTGCTTGGACGGGTTTTCTCACGCGAACACGGCCAGCAGCACGAACAAGAATTTCCTGACTGCCAATGCGCGCGGTAATCACGGTTTCTGCACCAAGGTAATCTCCAGACACTAACTCGGCTGAAATGCCCTGGCTGTCAGAAATTTTGACGTGTTCTGGACGAATTCCAAACATAACTGGGTTCGCACTTTTTGCTAGTACGGGCGTAAAATTTTCACTTTCGATCATGACGCCTTTATCTAAAGTCACTGTATTCAAAATATTCATTGGTGGCGTACCTATAAAGGAAGCGGAAAATGCGGTTGCAGGCCTATCATACAAAGCGTCTGGCGTTCCTTCCTGCGCAATCTTACCGTCACGAATAAGAATAATCTTATCCGCCATACTCATTGCCTCAGCCTGGTCATGGGTGACGTAAATGACAGTCATTTTGAGGCGTTGCTGCAAAGCACGAATTTCGATGCGCATATCATGGCGCAATTTAGCATCAAGATTTGACAGAGGCTCATCCATAAGGCAGATGGAGTTTTCGGCAATAATGGCACGCGCAAGAGCCACCCGCTGACGCTGTCCACCCGAAAGCTGAGAGGGTTTTCTATTTAGAAGACTCGACAAACCAACAAGGTCAGCGACTTTCAACAATCGCGCAGACTGTTCTTCAGGTGAAATCTTCCGGATTTTTAAACCAAATAAAATATTTTCTTCAACATTCAAATGAGGAAAAATAGCATAAGACTGAAATACCATGGATAGTTTGCGCTCGGATGGAGCGACATGGGTCATATCAGCATTTCCAATCTTCAACTCACCTTCATTAATTTCTTCCAGTCCAGCAATCATGCGAAGGGTAGTTGACTTGCCGCAGCCCGATGGCCCCAACAGGACGGTAAATGTACCTTCCTCAACCCGAAAGGAAATATTGTCAACTGCAACCAATCCTCCCCATCGTTTGGTAATGCCGCTGAGTTCGATAGCCGACATGTCTATATTTGCCTTATCAATTTAATGATCCCTGTTTCCTGCTTTTATAACGGTCATAACGTCAACATTTGTGCATTATAAAAATAAGTGTAACTTAGATTACAATATAATATCAAATTCTTCCAATATTGCCAGACTCAGAAAAATTACGAAATGAGTTTCTCCTTACTAACATCTGGAGCAATGAAAAGTTTTGTGCCACTCTGTTCTATTGCATTTGAAATTGTCGCGGGTGGCTCCTTATCTGTGAAAAGGTCGTCCATCTCAGAAATGTGAACGAAGGGCATCATAGCATCACCGTTAAACTTTGAATGATCCACTGCGGCTATTTTATGGCGTGAGATCTTAAGTGCAGCTCGCGACGCTTGTGCATCACGATAATCATAGTCCAGTAAATGCCCGTCATCGGTTATTGAGCCAATTCCAAAAATACCGTACCCAACACGGAATTGGCTCAGAAATTCTGTTGTAGTTTCTCCGGTAACAGCCCGATCATGATTTCTAACAAGACCTCCAGATATTATTATTTCAAAGTCTGTGTTTTCGCAAAATATTGAGACAACTCCAACATGATTGGTTATTACACGCAGACCCTCGTGTCCTGTCAGGGCCACTGCGACTGCTTCCATGGTTGTGCCAATATCTATAAAAATGGATGCTCCATTGGGGATGCGCGATGCGATGGCCTCACCAATAAGTGATTTTTGGTGAGCATTTCGTATTTTTCTATTTGAATAAGCTAAGCCTTCTAGTCCGGGAGGCAAACCTGCGCCGCCATGATGACGCTGCAAAAGACCCTTTTGACTCAGGTAAATAATATCCCTGCGGACAGTTTGCTGTGCTACATCAAATTTGTCCGCCATCATCTCAATAGAGGCGTACCCTTGATCACGAACCAGACTGATAATCTGATCCTGACGACTACTAATGCCTAGGCGTTTTTGATCTGCCACCAGTTCCTCGATCATTCTGTATATTAATTCAATATGTAGTAAACATGATAATGAACATTACACATAATGTAAATTATTTTACATTATGTGTAATGTTTTAGCTTTCATAGAGAACCATACGTAGGTATAAAATGTTTTTAGAATAAAAGGTGTCCTGTGAAACCGCTTTCCATTTTCCCAACGGCCATACTTGCTTCCGTTCGTGGTATATTTACTGATATTGACGACACGTTAACCACAGATGGGCGGTTAACCGCACAAGCTTATTCCGCAATGGAAAGCTTGCAGGAAATTGGTATGGCTGTTGTGCCTATTACAGGACGTCCGGCTGGATGGTGCGATCAGATAGCTAGAATGTGGCCAGTTGACGGTGTTGTGGGAGAAAATGGTGCATTTTATTTTTGCTACGATCGTAAAAAACAGCAAATGAATAGACGCTATGTCGACGGCATTGAGAAGAGAAAAAACAATAAAGAAAAGTTGATGATACTAGGACAAACCGTGTTGAATAATGTCCCTGGTACCTCTATTTCTGCAGATCAACTATACAGGGAGACGGACTTAGCCATTGATCATGGTGAAGATGTTCCCACATTGCCCAGAACAGAAATAGAAAAAATCGTTAGCATTTTTGAAAAAGCAGGGGCAACAGCCAAGGTTAGCTCAATTCATGTCAATGCCTGGTTCGGGTCCTATGATAAATTGACAATGACTCAATATTTTGCGGCAGATTGTCTCGGGGTCGATTTAAATATCTGTGAGAGTGATTTTGTTTTTTCAGGCGATTCTCCAAATGACAGTCCAATGTTTGGCTTTTTTTCGAACGCGGTCGGAGTCGCAAACGTTCGTGATTTTGAAGACAGCCTAATCGTTCCCCCAAAATACATAACTAAAAACAGAGGTGGTCTTGGTTTTTCAGAATTAGCTACATCTTTGATTGAGGCAAAGAGAGATTTATCCTAGTTAAACAAAATTACACGTATTAACCAACAGAGTGGTTTCGGCGTGAGTTCTAGAACAGGCGCTTGCCTCCACGTAAACCAGGACAACGATCTAAATTATTAAATATTTTTTTAACAATCATTCTGAACGGCTCAAATAGGAATAGAGCGAATGCCAAATAACGACTTTGATACTGATATTTTGATCATTGGAGGAGGTATCAATGGTGCCGGAATTGCGCGTGATGCTGCTGGCCGTGGCCTAAAAGTTACCCTTTGTGAGAAAGGAGATCTGGGTTCAGGAACTTCATCTGCCAGCACCAAGCTGATCCATGGTGGATTACGCTATCTCGAACATTATGAGTTTGGTTTGGTTCGTGCAGCACTGAAAGAGCGTGAGGTTATATTAAACGCTGCCCCACATATAGTGCGGCCAATGCGTTTTATTTTGCCACAATCTCCCGGAGTACGACCAGCCTGGCTAATCCGACTTGGGTTGTTTTTATATGATCACTTGGGAGCTAGAAAACGACTGCCAGGCTCTGGTTCATTGCATTTGATTGGGACACCATATGGAGCCCCCCTGCAACCAAACCTTGAGAAAGCTGCATACTATTCAGATTGCTGGGTAGACGATAGCCGGCTTGTTGTTTTGAACGCTCTTGATGCGCAAGCGCACGGTGCATCAATTCTAACTCGTACTGAATGCGTGCACGCTAAATCTGATCAAACTAGTGGTGGCTGGCTAGCCACGTTACGTAACAATAAAGATGGCTCCTTACAAAAGTTGCACGCTCGTGTAATTGTTAACGCGGCCGGCCCTTGGGCAAAAAGTTGTTTATTTGATGTAATTAAGGGACTGTCGGAGCCATTGATGCGACTTGTTAGAGGCAGCCACATTGTCGTACCAAAGTTATTCAACCACGATAATGCTTATATTTTCCAGAATTCTGATCGAAGGATTGTTTTTGCCATTCCATATGAACAGAGTTTCACAATGATTGGCACTACTGATGAAGACTTCGATGGAGACCTCGATACCGTTGCAGCTTCAGCTCAAGAAATAGATTATCTTTGTGAAACTGCAAATAGTTTCTTTGCTAAGCAAATTACCACCGACGATATTATATGGTCTTTTTCAGGAGTGCGGCCACTCATTGAAGATGGATCAGGTCATGCAAAAAAGGTAACCCGCGATTATAAAATCGACCTCCAGACGACAAAGGATGGCGCAGTAGCCCTTTCGATTTTAGGTGGAAAAATTACGACTTACAGGAAACTTGCCGAACAGGCTATTTCAAAGCTGAGTTCCACATTTGACACAGAGGATAGAGCCTGGACGTCAACTGCGGTATTGCCTGGCGGCGACCTTCCGGATGCTGACATCAACAAATTTAAAGAGGTCACAGCCCATGAGTTCTCATGGCTACCGCATAATTTATTACATCGATATGTTGTTTCCTACGGAACACGCATATCGTTGCTTCTAGATGGTATGACTTGCTTAAGCGACTTGGGTGCAGAACTAGCCCCGGGACTTTTTGAATGTGAAGTCCGATATCTCGTTACACATGAATGGGCCTTCACAGCTGAGGATATTCTCTGGCGACGAACTAAACTAGGAATCCTTGCGGACACACCTGCCAAAGTCAATTTACAGAATTGGTTAGATTCAAAACATTGAAAGCTAAGGCTGCGATGCCAACGTATTTGTGGCTACTGAAACAACTTCTCACAAAGCCATAACTCGTCTTTAAAAAAAAGGTAATATAGGTGAAGCTACTTGATGATTGTGTGGGGTGGTAAAGGTTTGAAAATCTCAGCTGAAGGAAGCCTTCAAATAAAATAAGAATCAACTAGGCAAAATCATCTCAGCTGGTTTTTCAGCTGTAGATTATGATGAACAAGTGAATTGTTTTAACGATCATCTACACCCACTTAATAAGGCGATACTGAATTCTATGATCTTGAAAAATATCAATAAATACATTTTTTGTATAGAATATAAAATTGATGAAAGTTTTTATTCATCCAATGTACGAGTTACAAAACTAGATTTTTCCTTACCCTCTGTCTGTTACTTTATTATTGTCTTATAATGACTAGAGCTATAACAACCTTGTTAAGGAGAGGTGGCAGAGTCAGGCTGAATGCGCCAGTCTCGAAAACTGGTATACCTGCATGGGTATCGAGGGTTCAAATCCCTCTCTCTCCGCCATTCAAAAGAGAAATAATTGCCTGAAATGACTACATCAAACTCACATGCACTTCATAAGATTCCAAGACCTGCTCTTAGCTTGGGACTAGCCGGACTAGTGCCATTCTGGGGGTTGGCTATCTCAATTATTGTGTTGGATACCCCTATGAAGGATTTTGCCGTGCAATTAAAAATTACCTATGGAGCCGTCATCCTATCGTTCCTAGGTGGCATGCATTGGGGTTTGGCTGCAGTGAACAAAAGACACGAAAATTGGCTGAGTTTAGGTTGGGGTATCACGCCTGCTTTAATTGCTTGGGGAGCATTATTCTTGCAACCATCTTTAGGGCTAATACTTCTCATTATTGGCTTTTTAGCTGCAGCTATAATTGATTTTCGTATTTTTGTATCCAACAACAGTAACGCCTGGTTTGGTATGTTGAGGACAGTTTTAAGCATTGGCACAATAACCGCTTTGTTACTTACACTTTCATTCGGAAATATTTTCTGAGCATAGGTTGACATGGACCCAGTAACGCAAGGCGCATTAGGTGCCATATTACCACAATCCATAAAAAATAAATGGTTCAAGAACCACAAATACTATGTAGCCCTCGCGGGTTTTTTTGGAATGGTTGGTGGATTGTCTGCGGATCTAGATGTGTTTATTAGTTCGGACACGGACCCACTTCTTTTTCTTCACTATCATCGGCAATTTACACACTCTCTGATTTTTGTTCCCTTTGGTGGTCTAATAGTTGCACTCTTAATGCACTGGGCTCTGGGGCGAAGATGCCAACTAAAATTTTTTCAAACAGTGCTTTTATGTTCACTCGGCTACGCCACGCACGCACTTTTGGACACCGCAACATCATACGGGACAATGCTGCTCTGGCCATTCACCGAGACCCGGTATTCGCTAAATATCATTTCAATTGTAGATCCACTTTTTACTATACCGCTATTACTGTCGGTCGCAATTTCAGCAATATATACCAAACCTATCATAGCCAGAATTGGCCTTGCTTGGGTACTTATCTATTTGTTTGCAGGATTCGTACAACATCAAGGAGCGCTTCAAATAGCTAAAAATTTAGCAATATCGCGCGGTCATGTGCCGATTCGTTTTGAAATAAAGCCTAGCTTTGGAAATATTCTTGTATGGAAGAGCGTTTATCAAACCAATGATAAGTTCTTTATTGATGCTATGCGGGTCGGAATTGCCCCCCAAATCTATGAAGGCTCGTCCGTATCAAAGCTCAACCCCACAGAGGATTTTCCTTGGCTTATACCTCATTCGCAACAAGCACAGGATGTAGGTCGGTTTAATCATTTTAGTGATGGCTTTTCTGCGCTTGATCCAGAGAACCCAAATCGTGTTATTGATGTACGCTACTCATTTGTCCCAAATGAAGTTAGCTCACTTTTTTCAATTGAATTGAAACCTGGTGCAGATTTAACAATGCATGTAAAATATAAAACAAATCACATACAAGCGCGCAAAAAACTCAGTCATTTATGGGATATGATGATCGATTAAAGCGTTGATCAGTCATTAAGCTCTAAATTGTTTGCATTCTACCATTCATACAACTCTTTATTCCATGATCAGGTCCTCACACCTGATATGGTTGAGTCTAACAGGCAGAGCGGGCATTTCCTCATATTTGCATCAACATATTGAGAAAAAGTACAGAGACTTGAACAAAAAAAATGGATTAAAATATAGTTGGTGGGCCTGGCAGGACTCGAACCTGCAACCAGACCGTTATGAGCGGCCGGCTCTAACCAGTTGAGCTACAGGCCCACCGAGTCTTCCGCTCGTAGCTCAGTTGCGGAGACAATATCAAAAATGTGGGTATGCTTTCCTATAGCCCTTTTAAACTATTTTTCTACTTGGTCAATTTAGTAGTCCAGGAAACTTCTCAGTTTGCGTGACCGGCTGGGATGCTTAAGTTTACGCAAGGCCTTAGCTTCAATCTGCCTTATTCTTTCTCGTGTAACAGAGAATTGCTGTCCAACTTCTTCCAAAGTGTGATCAGTATTCATACCGATTCCAAATCGCATACGAAGTACGCGCTCTTCGCGGGCTGTCAAACTAGCCAACACGCGCGTCGTAGTCTCTCGTAAGTTGGCCTGAATAGCTGCTTCCAGTGGCTGTACGGCATTTTTATCTTCAATAAAATCACCCAAGTGTGAGTCTTCCTCATCACCAATGGGTGTTTCTAGAGATATTGGCTCCTTGGCAATCTTTAGGACCTTACGGACTTTTTCAAGCGGCATAGATAGCTTGACTGCCAATTCTTCGGGTGTTGGCTCACGGCCAATTTCATGTAACATTTGGCGAGAGGTGCGAACTAACTTGTTGATAGTTTCTATCATGTGCACAGGAATCCGAATTGTGCGAGCTTGATCTGCAATGGAGCGGGTAATGGCCTGCCTAATCCACCAAGTGGCGTAGGTGGAAAATTTGTAACCACGGCGATACTCAAATTTATCTACTGCCTTCATAAGACCTATATTGCCTTCTTGAATAAGGTCGAGAAATTGCAGCCCACGGTTGGTGTATTTTTTGGCAATAGAAATCACCAAACGCAGGTTTGCCTCAATCATTTCCTTTTTTGCCTTGGCTGCTTCACGCTCACCTTTTTGTACAACCCCTACAATACGACGGAACTCAGTGACAGGCAGGCCAGCCTCGTCAGATATTTCGCTGATTTGCGCACGTATCTCCTTAACTTCATCACCGGAGCGATTCACAAAACGCTCCCATGCCTTACCAGGCAGTTTTGAAACTTTGTTAAGCCAGCGTGGATCCAACTCATGACCATGATACTGCTCAAGAAAATCCTCACGCTTAACCTTAGATGTGGTAGCCATACGCAACATTCTACCCTCGAAGCTAAGCAACCGGCTATTAAGCCCATATAGGTGATCAACCAGCTGTTCAATGCGGTTGTTGTTGAGATGTACACGTTCCATCTGCTCAACCAGCTCCTGGCGAAGCTTTCCATAACGTTTTTCTTGAGCTGTGTTTATAGTATCACCTTTGGAGAAAGCCTCCATACGCTGCAGTTGCAAGCGGTGCAATTTTTTGTATGTCTTAGCGATAACCTCGAAACTTTGGATCACCTCTGGCATCAACTTGGCTTCAAGCATGGCTAGGGAAAGATTTACCTCTTCTTCCGCATCTTCCTCATCAGCTAACTCATCATCAGTTTTTTTGCGCTTAACACCATTTTCGTCTATTATGGTGTCATCATCTGTAGATACGCGACTTATTTCTCCTTTACCTTCCATCTCCTCATCATTTGCACTTGTTCCATCCGCGTTTAATGGAGTGGTATTATTGAGGTTATCGTCAATATTTTCATCTTTTTTAGGTTGGCCTGGTCCGCCTCCGTGTGTGGCATCCAGGTCAATTATATCACGCAACAGCATTTTTTCATCGAGTAGTGCATCATGCCATTCAACAATAGCACGGATAGTTAGAGGGTTTTCGCAAACGCCACCAATCATCATTGCCCGGCCGGCTTCAATACGCTTGGCTATGGCTATTTCACCTTCACGAGACAGCAATTCAACGGAGCCCATCTCGCGTAAGTACATGCGCACAGGATCATCAGTGCGACCCAGATCACTCTCATCGACATTGCCATTCGCTTTTTCCGTAGTCGCCTCAGTTGGAGCCTCTGCCTTAGCGTCTTCACCATCCTCATTTTCTACAACATTAATGCCCATTTCGGAGAGCTGGGCCATAGTGTCTTCAATTTGCTCGGAAGAGACCTGTTCAGGTGGCAGGGCAGAGTTTAACTCGTCATATGTGACGAACCCACGCTCTTTACCCTTGATAAGCATTTTTTTAACAGCCCCACCCAAGGTGTCCAACAGTGGACCATCTGAGGTTTCTTCTGACTGTGGTTTTTTTTCCGCCGTGGCAGTAGATTTTGTCGCCATCTATACCTTCTTAATTCCATAAACCCCAACGCCTTTTCCCCTTTTGGCGTCATTGGGATAATTAAACATTTACTCTTGATTAAGCCTTAATTTTTCCTTGCAACTCCACCAATGCGCCTTGCATAGCTCTCTTCAATGCCTTTAGAGGCCTCCATTTTTTGCTTAGATAACGTATTAAGTCGATTAAAATTTTCAGACGAAGTATCATCTATAAGGCGTTGACGTTCCTCCTTGATTTCAATGCGCAAGTCCGTGTTTTTATAAAGAGTGTAGATTTCCTCCCAGCCCTCAAGAGCCGTTTCAAGATCTATTTCTGGCTTGGCAAAAAAAGCGTTAACGAAAAACTTGGGACCCCAGACATAGTGTAGCATTTCTGAAAATCCGATATTACACAGGTGGCGTCTAATGCCCTCTGAGTCAAGGCCGGGTTTCTCAGCCAAGGTCTTTAGAACTTCCTGACGTAGATTGTCAAGGCCAGGAGCAGAAAATGAGAGGGTGCCAAGGTTTTCGCCAACCTGTTCAAATAGCTCTGGATGCCCCAAAAGCGTAGCAATTAAAATTCTTTCCTGTAGGGTGTGAGCATCAATTTTAGCTACATTAGCCGTCCCCACCCCAATGCTAATTGTCGGTGCAAGTTTTCTAGCGCCCTGGCTGCTTGCCCCCCAAATTCGATCCTTGAAGTCTTTTGAAAAATGAGCTCGCACTGTGGGGTCATTAATACGCCGGGCGTGATCTTCCAATGCTTTTTGCACGCTTGCACGCTGCTCAGGTGTTTTTAATGAGCGGCCACCCGTCTCCAGCCGCCATAAAACCTCTGATAGTGGCTCAGCCCGTGCCATTACCTCTCGAATAGCTTCAGGGCCTTTTGCAGCAATCAGACTGTCTGGATCTTCACCCGAGGGTAGGGTGGCAAAGCGCAAGGCATAACCTGGCTTTAAAAGGGCCAGTGCCCGTTCAGCAGCACGTCCTTGCGCTCTCACCCCAGCATTATCACCATCGAAACACACGACGGGCTCACGAACTACTTTCCATAGTTCAGAAATTTGTTCTTCGGTCAAGGCCGTGCCTAGAGGAGCGACCGCATTTTCAAACCCTGCCTGGCTTAACGCTATAACATCCATATAGCCTTCGGTCACGATGACCGTGCCTTGGTCGCGGGATACGTTTGACGCTTGGGCTAGGTTATAAAGTACCTGTCCTTTGTGAAAAAGCTCGGTTTCCGGGGAGTTTAGATACTTGGCCAGTTTTTTCTCATCTGCACCCGCCATCATCCGCCCACCAAATGCAATTACTCTACTACGTTTGTCAGTTATTGGAAAGATCACTCGGTTTCGAAATCTATCATAAACCTGTTGGCCCTTATTCTCAGGCTGAATAAGCAACCCTGCCGCGATCATTTGCTCATCAGTAATATTTTCACGCCTAAGTGCCGCTTTCAACGCACCGCGTCCATCTGGGGCGAACCCTAAGCGAAATTTACCAATGGTACCCTTGTCCAAACCACGGCCGCTCAGATAATCCAGTGCAACGCAACCTTCTGGCATACGTAATTTTTGCTCGAAAAAGCCACAAGCAATCTCCATCACTTGATATAACAACTGGCGCTCCTTGGCCCGTTCACGCTCTTGGGGGCTATTTAAAGGAACTTCCAATCCTGCTTGCTGAGCCAGAAACTCAACGGCTTCAGGGAAACTCATACCTTCTATATTCATAACAAAATCAATGGCACTTCCATGAGCACCGCAACCAAAGCAGTGATAAAAACCCTTTTCCTCATTGACTGTAAACGAGGGTGTTTTTTCCTTGTGGAAGGGACATAATCCTGAATATTCATTGCCCTTGCGGGTAAGGCGTACTTGTTTACCAATTAGGTCCGCAAGGCCAATGCGAAGACGCAACTCATCAAGAAACTGTGGTGTAAAAGCCATAGTCAGGAAGCCTCAAGAGTAAAACGATCCATCTTTAAAAAATATGAGATGCGAATCTGCTTCTCATAGGAGACTTTAAATTGAGCAACGCTCGTGTCCAATGATGTGCATAGTAAATATATACACTATAAATCTATATAGTTATCCACAGGTAGGAAAAAAAAGAGGGCTCCTAGGACAATTTCGACTTAACCTGAGCGCTAGCTTTTGAAAAATCCATCTGACCTGCAAATTTCTCTTTCAGAGTCGCCATAACCTTGCCCATGTCTTTTAGAGAACTAGCAGAGAGATTGCCAATGGTTTCTTGAACTGCAGCGTTAACTGCAGCTTCATCCATTTGCTCGGGAAGAAAGGTTTGAATGATTGCAATTTCAGTGGCTTCCTGTTCAGCTAATTCATTGCGACCACCTTTTTCATACATAGCCACACTCTCATGGCGTTGTTTGATCATAGACTGAAGTATAGAAAGGATTTCATCCTCACGAACTCCCTCACTATTACCTTTAGAGCGGGACGCTATATCACGATCTTTCAAAGCCGCCATAATAAGGCGAATAGTGCTAACAGTGTGCTTTTCTTTCGCCTTCATCGCCTTTTTTAGGGCATCACTAATGCGTGCGCGAAGCATGAAAAACCTCTCAGTTAATAACGGAAAAAAATAATTTATAGAATATGGTAGAAAAAAGCAAATATTTGATTGAAATTAAAGCATTGAAAACAATGCTTTTTTTTTGCTTTAATTGCAAGCCTTGACGTCATAAGGCGTATTGCTTAAACACTCCCAACTTTAACCTACTAAAAAGTAGTCTATTAAATGTCCGAGGTCGAGATCTCATCAAACACTCAGTACGATACCCGACCTCCTGGAACTAATGCTGCTATTGTTCTTGAAGATGGCCAAGTTTTTTGGGGACAAGGTGCTGGCATTGAGGGCATAGCGATTGGTGAGGTCTGCTTCAACACATCCCTAACCGGTTATCAAGAAATACTCACAGATCCCTCATACGCTGGACAGATCATCACCTTCACGTTCCCCCACATTGGCAATGTTGGCGTTAATGATGAAGACATTGAGACCGATACCCCTGCCGCTAGGGGATGCATCCTGCACGAAGACATCACAGAGCCATCCAACTGGCGTGCCGCCCAGCATCTCGATAGCTGGTTGAAGAAGCACCAACTGGTCGGACTTACTGGCGTGGACACTCGCAGGCTAACTTGCCACATCCGTGATAATGGCGCACTGCGTGGTGTTTTGATCCACTTGCCTAATACAGATGAGGTTGTTGACATTGAGGCACTACATGCGATGGCACTGTCCTGGCCAAGTCTTGAAGGCACAGACCTTGCCAAAGATGTTAGTTGTACTCAGACTTATTCTTGGAATGAGGCAGCATGGTCCATTCAGGGCGGTTACTCAATACAGAGCGACTACAAATATCATGTAGTAGCCGTAGACTTTGGGGCAAAAAAAAATATCCTACGCTGCCTTGCTGCCACAGGATGTAAAATTACTGTGGTGCCAGGTAATACGACAGCTGAAGAAATTATTGGACATAAGCCTGATGGCGTATTTCTTTCCAACGGTCCCGGCGATCCAGCAGCAACAGGTAAATATGCCGTGCCTATGATCCAGACTATTATTGCAGCGGACATTCCCACATTTGGCATATGCCTGGGCCATCAAATGCTGTCCATCGCCATGGGCGCCAAAACAGTAAAAATGCATATGGGCCACAGGGGCGCTAACCACCCAGTTAAAGACCTGGAGACTGGTTGTGTTGAAATTACAAGTCAAAATCATGGATTTGTTGTTGATCGCGAAACACTACCAAAAGGCATCACCGAAACACATACGTCTTTGTTTGATGGTACCCTTGAAGGTATCCGTGTTGATGGGAAAAGTGCCTTTAGCGTCCAACATCACCCAGAGGCCTCTCCCGGACCACAAGATAGCCATCACCTTTTTAAGAGGTTTGTTGAGATGATGGGGAGGAGCTCTTAAACCCATGCCAAAAAGAACTGACATCCGTTCCATAATTATAATTGGTGCTGGTCCAATTGTTATTGGGCAGGCTTGTGAGTTTGATTATTCTGGAGCACAGGCTTGTAAGGCCCTTAAGGAGGAGGGTTACCGGGTAATTCTAGTTAATTCCAATCCTGCCACAATCATGACAGATCCCGTCATGGCAGATGCAACATATATCGAGCCAATCACTATCGATATGCTGGAAAAGATCATCGCCAAGGAAAGGCCCGACGCGCTCCTTCCCACCATGGGTGGTCAGACGGCACTGAACGCGGCTATGGATTTGGAAGCCACGGGAATTCTTGAAAGATATGGAGTGGAGTTGATCGGCGCAAATTCCAAGGTCATCGCCAAGGCTGAGGATAGGCAACTATTTCGTAATTCTATGGCAAAAATAGGACTGGACTGCCCAACAAGCCGGGTCGTAAAGGACATGGATGAAGCCAATGAAGCCATGGACGCTATTGGCCTACCCCTGATCATCCGACCCAGCTTTACAATGGGCGGCATTGGTGGCGGCATTGCCTACAACAAATCCGAGTTTGAAGAAATAGTCTTCGGAGGACTTAATGCATCGCCGGTAACTGAAGTTCTAATCGAGGAGTCTGTACTGGGCTGGAAAGAATACGAAATGGAAGTGGTTCGCGATAATGCGGACAATGTAATTATCATCTGCTCCATTGAAAATATTGATCCTATGGGTGTCCATACTGGCGATAGTATTACCGTCGCCCCTGCACTAACGTTGACGGACAAAGAATACCAGATCATGCGAAATGCCTCAATCGCTGTCCTGCGTGAAATTGGTGTCGATACTGGTGGCTCCAACGTTCAGTTCGCCATTAATCCAAAAAATGGTCGTCTAATAGTTATTGAAATGAACCCTCGTGTCTCAAGATCATCGGCGCTGGCCTCAAAGGCGACTGGATTTCCTATTGCAAAGGTTGCCACAAAGCTGGCAGTTGGCTACACACTTGATGAGTTGATGAACGACATTACGGGGGTTACGCCAGCCAGTTTTGAGCCAACCATTGATTATGTGGTAACAAAAATTCCACGCTTCACGTTTGAAAAATTTCCTGGCACGGCCCCTCTGCTAACCACAGCCATGAAGTCCGTTGGTGAAGCTATGTCAATTGGCTGTAAATTCGCAGAATCTTTGCAAAAAGGTTTACGCTCCATGGAGACGGGCCTTACTGGGTTGAATGAAGTCCAAATTGAAGGCGCAGAGGGTGGTAACAAGGATGCGGTAAAAGCAGCACTGACAGTCCCAAGCCCTGACCGTTTGTTAGTCATCGCCCAAGCGTTTCGTCATGGTTTGACAGTAGATGAAGTGTGTGCTGCATCAAAATATGATCCTTGGTTCCTTGAGCAAATTGCCAGTATTGTGAGAATTGAAGAGCGGGTCCGCAAAGACGGCCTTCCGAAAAACGCTCCAGAGTTACTGAAGATTAAGAAGATGGGCTTTTCTGATGAACGCCTAGCCGAATTGGTGAATTGTACGGCAGCAGAAGTCGTGCAATTAAGGAATTCTCTCAAGGTTCACCCAGTATATAAAAGAGTTGACACCTGCGCCGCCGAATTTCCTTCCAAGACGCCTTACATGTATTCCACTTATGCAGGCGACGGTATCAATCCACCTCAGTGCGAGTCAGAACCCAGTGCTCGTAAGAAGGTTGTAATTCTGGGTGGGGGCCCCAACCGCATTGGGCAGGGTATTGAATTCGATTACTGCTGTGTTCACGCTGCTTATTCCACCAAGGAAGCAGGACATGAAGCCATAATGGTCAACTGCAACCCAGAGACTGTCTCCACGGATTATGACACCTCAGACCGGCTATATTTCGAGCCCCTGACTGCCGAAGACGTAATTGAATTAATACGGGTTGAGCAGTCCAATGGACAGCTCCTTGGCGTTATAGTGCAATTGGGCGGACAAACCCCTCTAAAGCTTAGCCAATCTCTTGAGGCATCTGGGGTCCCAATCCTAGGCACTAGCCCCGACGCCATCGACCTGGCCGAAGACCGGGAACGCTTTCAGACCCTTCTGCATGACCTACAATTGAAACAACCGGCCAACGGCATTACTCGTTCCATTGAGGAATCCGTCGCTGTTGCTGACAAGATTGGCTTTCCGCTGGTTGTCAGGCCCTCGTACGTATTGGGTGGTCGGGCCATGGAGATCGTCCACGATCACGAGTCCTTAAATCGCTACATGACTACGGCGGTAAAGGTCTCCGGAGACAGTCCAGTACTACTAGACAGCTATCTGCAGGACGCTATCGAGGTTGATGTGGATGCCCTCAGCGATGGCACCCAAGTCTATGTTGCCGGAATCATGCAACATATCGAGGAAGCTGGTATTCATTCAGGTGACAGCGCCTGCTCATTACCGCCATATGCGCTTAGTGACGACGTTATATTAGAAATTAAGGCACAGACCACCGCACTAGCTCTTGCTTTGAGGGTGGTTGGGCTGATGAATGTGCAGTTTGCTGTCAAGGATAAGGATATCTATATTCTTGAAGTGAACCCAAGGGCTAGCCGCACCGTACCATTTGTAGCTAAGGCTACCGGCGTACCTATTGCTAAGATTGCAGCGCGGATCATGACTGGGGAAAAACTCAGCAGTTTTAATCTCAAAGATGTATCAAAGCAGAACCACGTTGCTGTAAAAGAAGCAGTATTCCCGTTTCAACGATTTCCTGGTGTTGATATTATCTTAGGCCCAGAAATGAAATCTACGGGTGAGGTTATGGGGCTGGATACAGATTTCAGCCGTGCCTTTGCCAAGTCCCAACTTGGCGCGTCGATGCATGTGCCAAACAAAGGTTGTGTCTTTATGTCTGTCAAAGATAAGGACAAAAAAGTTTCCGCGGAGCTTGCATTGCGTCTTTCCGCACTAGGTTTCACTCTGCTTGCCACAGCTGGCACTGCGGATTATTTAAAAGAACAGGGACTTGAAGTCAAACGCGTCAACAAAGTTCTGCAAGGACGCCCCCACTGCGTCGATGCCATAATTGATGGCGAGGTGCATTTGGTGATTAACACGACTGAGGGCGCACAGGCTGTCGAGGATAGTTATTCGATCCGTCGCTCTGCATTGATCAATAACATACCTCACTACACCACCATAACGGGATCAAGTGCAGCTGTTGGCGCTATTGAAGCCATAATTGACGGCGGACTTGAAGTTGCACCCCTACAATCATATTTTAAAAACTTCTCATAACCTCTATTCTTTTTGATTGATGTTGCGGCTACAAGCTTAAGGGTGTCGCAGGATAAAATTTTTGTACATAAGAAAACCGGAAGAACTATGGAAAAGCTACCGATGACTAAAGAGGGCGTTATTGCTCTTGAAGCAGAACAACGTCACTTAAAAGAAAAAGAGCGCCCAGCTATTATTCAAGCCATTGCTGTGGCTCGCGAGCATGGAGATTTGAAAGAAAATGCTGAGTATCATGCAGCTCGCGAGCGTCAAAGTTTCGTCGAGGGTCGCCTTGCTGAACTTAAATCTATTATTTCTCTGGCTGAAATCATCGACCCATCAACTTTTTCGGGTGATGTAGTGCGTTTTGGAGCCACTTTAGAACTCGCTGATGAGGAGACTGACGCTGTGTCGAACTATCAGATAGTCGGCACCCATGAAGCGGACATCAAAAATGGTCGCTTATCTGTAACTGCACCCATGGCGCGCGCTCTAATTGGCAAGTCTTTGGGAGATAGTGTTGAAGTAATCAGCCCTGGTGGTGCAAAATTCTACGAAATCATCAAGGTTGACTATAAGTAACCAAATCTAGCTCATTACATTTACGCCTTTAGTGTGGCGACTTCTTTCACATGATGTTTACTATAATAAATCTTTTGTTGACCTGAGACATTGGGATGAAAAAATAACCTTTTTGTCCTAAAAACTGTCTAGGGGCACACCAGGAAGACTTTTCGATGTCCGAATGGTTTCTAGTGTTGTTACTTTGATAACGTTCTCGGCAGATGTTAACTTCATAGTCAGAGCATCACGCTGTTCTTTATCACGAGCAACTATTTTAAGCAAAAAATCCCCACCACCTCTGATCATATGGCATTCACGAACTTCAGGCCAGACAGAGACTTGATCTTCAAATCCTTGCAATGTAGTTTGTGCCTGCGAGGACAGGCCAACGAGAGCAAAAAAAAGTTCTTTGAAATCAAGGCTGGCCCTGTTCAGTTCAGCATGGTAACCAAAAATAAAGCCATTTTTTTCAAGGGCGCGAACACGGCGCAGGCAAGGGGGCGCCGAAATACCAGCATTTTCAGCCAGCTTGACATTGGTTATCCGGCCATCTTCTTGCAAATCATGCAGAATTTGCTGATCAATTTGGTCAAGCTTGACCTTTTTTGAGCTTTTGTACTCCAGAACCACCTCCATTTTGAGTAATTATATTACAATGCCTTTCAGTAAAGTCAAAGATCACGCACAAAGAACGCCTTCAGTTATTTAAACTTCTTTCAAGGCCTGTTAAACTAGTTACCCAAACACCTTGCATTAGCTCTTTTTAAAAAAATTATTAACTTTAGGGAAAAAATACACTTCATGTCTGAAACCCATCACAGTAAGGCTCTCATTTTAGGCTCTGGTCCTGCCGGTTATACCGC
>Ga0209630_10001165_pt1 | contig 28970 bp, 25 predicted proteins | sample COG_01_FD_184745 | JGI IMG/M metagenome (GOLD analysis project Ga0209630, IMG submission 184745) | Pelagic Microbial community sample from North Sea - COGITO 998_met_01 (SPAdes) (version 2) | ecosystem: Environmental > Aquatic > Marine > Neritic zone/Coastal water | place: Helgoland, sampling... | reverse complement strand
CACGCACCAAATTTGTTAAAAATTATATTTCTAATATTTCCCCTTTTCCTTCTATTACTTCCGGTTCTATGCACACTATTCCCCAACCAAATAAAAATATAGAATCTTTAGAAGATGCTTCATTTACTTAATATTTTCATTCCACTTTTCAAAATTGATTTACTTATATTTTTTTTAAGAAAGAGTTATTATGGCACAAATTTGGAAAGTCTCATGGAATAAGAAACTTTATGATTATAAAAAACTAATTCAAGATTTTAATAGTAATCACCACAGTGGAATAATCTTTCAATCTAAAGGTAAAGCACATATGGTAAACTTACCTCAAGTCAATGATATAGTATATGTGTCTTGTAATAAACAACATATAATAACTTGTACAGTAATATCTAATTTTATTTATGATGGTAATGAAGAAAATAATGATGATTATAATTTAGGAAATATAGAGCGTTATCATTCTGATAATAACACATATTTAAGTATGAAAATTAATAAAATTCATATTAATCCTACACCTCTAAAAGGTTGTCAACGTACTTGGTGTAAATATAAACCACCCTAATTATTTAATAGTTCAATAAGTTTTAAATCATTGTTATTTAATATTTTTTTTACTTTAGTTACTTTTTTATTTTTATCTAATGTTTCTTCTTCATATTCATTTACTATATTATTTTTAAGTTTTTTCATATCTTTTTTTATGTTTTCATTATGCATTGTTTTATTATGTGTTGTTAAATTAGTACTAAGTTCATCATCACTAAGTTCATCATCAGTAAGTTCATCCATAGTATCACTATCATCTGAACTATCTTCAAACACAGGCATATTATCTGGTATTACTATATCATCATCTTGTTTTTTAACTAATTTATCATTATTTGATTTTAATTCACTATTTTGATTAAATTGTATATTAACTTTTGGTTCTAATTTAGATATAATTTTACTTGATAATTCGTGTGCTAAACTATCAAAATTTTTAAAATTTAATTTATTTAAATCTACATTATTTACTGTTAAACTAACCTTATTTTTAGTTTTAATAAATGCTCTTATTTCTTGTAATACTTTTGCTGATACATTTAATAATACTAATAATAAATCATAATAACCTAAAGTATTTAAAATAGATATTACTTCTTTAGTACTTTTATCTTTTATTTTAAATAGATTTTGTTCTAATGTTATTATTTTAATAGATTTATTGTTTTTTAATATATTTAATAATTTACAATACATATATAAATATTGTGTTTCAACAACATTTTTAAATATATTATTATCTATTTTTTTAAATATTTCTTTAATATTTGAATTTAATTCAGATTTAAATAATGTGCTTAATATATTTTTAATTTTATCTAAATCATTAAATATAACTTGGTAATCCATATTATATATAATATATAAAATATAAATTTTTTTATATCATTATAATATATGATTCAGTGTAAAAGTATAATATTTATTGTATTACTAATATTTGTATTTTTATTATATACTAAATCTAATAAATTTATTGGAGGTAAAAAAGATAAAAATGATAAAAAAGATAAAAAAACTACTAGTACTAGTGACGAGTTAGAAGATATGATAAAGAATAAAAATTTAACTGATACACAAAAATTGGAGTTATTAAAAGAAGAAAAAACAAAACATGAAGATAGTGTAAAAAAAAATACTAGAATGTATAATAATTTATTAACTAATTTATCTTCTACTGATGATGAAATAGATATTGCTGAATTAAATCTAGAAGACTCAAAAAATCAATTATTGTTAGCCGATATTAATGTAAGTTTAAAATTAACCATGATTAATAAAAAAAATAATAAAAATAAATCTAAAGATAATTTATTAGATTTTTATGTAAAATTAAATAAAGTAAAACAATATAATATTTATTGTATAATTTTAATGAGTAATGTACGTAAAATTAGAAAAAATACACTAGTATCCCCTAATGATGAGTTATTTAGAACACAATTAGATGCGAGCATTAGTGAGACAGTAGATTTTGCAAAAAAAACATATATTAAAACTAACGAATTATATAAAATAAGTATTTCAACCGATAATAGAGAAATAAATAATTTTAAATCAGATTTAAGTAATTCAAGAGTGTTAGCACGTGAACTAAAAGAAAATATTACATTAATACAAAAAAGACTAAATAGTAAATATAAACTAGATGAAGAAATAAAAAAGAAATTATCTGCTAAAAAAGAACCTGAAATAGATAAAATTGCTGAAGATAAAGAAACATCACTATTTGATAATTTAACAGCATTATTTAAAGGGTTCTAAAAATCTTCTGAATGCTGTCTACAAATAGGACACAATAATTCTAAATCTGCATTAAGTTTATTATAACACTCATTACATATTTTATGTCTATTATCATCACATATAACTACATATCTTATTGTTAAATCTTTATAACATATTGGACATGTTTCTTCTTTTACTTCTTGACATTCCAAATTATCTATAATTTCATTAAGTTTACATTTTTTACAAAAATTACTATCAAGTCTGCTACATGTTTTACATAAATCTAGATTTTTAATTTCTGTTATTAAATCCATAAAACATTCATTATAATTATTATATTGTGATACATCTTTTACTAATGACTTATTATCATAAATATTGTATTCTAATTCAGTGTGTGCTATTATTCTATCTTTCATAAAATTAAATAACCATTTTATATTTTTAATATATGTTCGATATATAGATATTTTTTTAAAATCATTAAAATTAATCATATTTATTATATTAATTTTATATTCTATATATATATAATGAAAATAAATAAAAATAAAAATAAAAATAAATTAAATGGTGGAGAGATTGATTCATATTTAATAAAATTTCTTATATTTTGTATTGTTATAATTTTTTGTATAATTTTATATAATATATATATTAAAAATAATAAAAATACATGTTCAAATACAGATTCAAATATGGATAGTATACTTAAACCTTTATCAGAATTTTTAAAAAATATTGCAATAAGTAATAGAATAAAGGATGTAAATGTACTAAAAAATATTAATAATAAAATTAAAATTAATAATGTTGTTGGTTTTGATAAATTTCTTATTGATGACTATATATATATAAGATTACCATTAAATAATTTTGAATAATATATAACTATATAACTATAATAATTATAATAATTATAATAATTATAATAAATTGATTTTTTTTTAATTTAATTTAAGATAATGAATTACTCTTTCGAAATAACTAGTTTAGATATGTTAATAGGTGTAGAAAAGTATATTAGTCATATGGATAAATGGTATTCAACACTATGTAAACTTTTTATATTATCTATAGAAGGTAATACTGGAATAGGTAAATCTACTTTGGCAGAAATGTATTTGAAAAATAAAAACTATAATATTATTTATTTTGATGTAGCTACAATAAAATCTAAAAATAATATTTATGATAAGATTCATAAATCTTTTAAATCATACGATATTTGTAGTATGTTAAATAAAACAATACAAAAAACAGCGTATATAATAGATAATATTGAATCTAATGTATTTTCTAAATCAGATATAAATGAACTATATAATTTATTTAGTAAAAATAATGCAGTTAGACCGGTTATTTTAATAGGTAATTATAATAAAACTACTAATTTTCCTAAAAAAAAAATTAATACTATGAAAATGTATAATCCAACTGAAACAGTCTTAACTAATATTGGAAAATTATATATTGAAAAATGTAAATATGTAATAAATAATATAAATATTAAAATATTAGTAAGTAGTTGTCAATCTGATATAAAAAAATTACTAGTATTAATAGAGCAATATAAAAATTATAAAACTATAAAAAAAAATAATATTGTAATTAAAAATTGTAACTATAACTTATTTACAGATTTTTCTAATTTAATAAATAATTATAAATCTATTGATAATACTAATATATGTAATGATCAAATTATATTATTAACTTATACATTTCATCAGAATATTTATAATTTTTGTATAGATAATTGTAAAAAAAATATAGAGAATAGTCTATTTAATTATAATCATTGTATTTATCAAAGTTTAACATTTGAAGACTATATTACAAAAAATCAAAACTGGGACTTTATAAACTATTTATATTTTATTGGTCCTAAAAAAATATCTTATTTATATAATAAAAATAAAATAAATAAAAATGTAACTAAACAAGTAGATTATCCTAAATATTGTTATTTAACAAATCAAAAAAATATTTATAAAAAATTAATTCAAATATTTAAAAAATATGACTTTTATGAATGTTTAACAGAAGATAATTTTAAACTTTTTGTTCAAAATTTATTTAATAACAAAAAGGAACATGAAAGTATATTTTTAGAACTTAAAAAAGAAGAAATAGAATCATTATCTAAAATTATTTAATAAATTATATATATATATTATAAACATTTAATTTACATATTATTTTGCTTATTAGTTTCAATAATTTGTTGAGCAATCTTATATCTATTATTAATTTCATTAATTACATTATCAAACTTTCGGGAAGGTCCCCAAATTTCAATTTTTTTTGTATTTTTATTATGCCAAATACTAGCAAGATTAAATCGTTCTGTAATTGCACAAAAATACTTACCCCTTGCACCAATTGCCAATCTATTCATTTCATCATTCTCATTTGCTGGAATTTCAGTATAATCTTCACCAACAAATGGTGGTTTATGGTTAGGATCCTTATAATTATATTTTTCACGTTGTACATTATCTTCACAATAACAATCAATCTCTTCTTGCGCGGTTAAAGTATAAATATCATTATTATTTAATGCGGGTGCGGTGATTGCTGACATATTATATTATATTATTATATATATTTATCTATAAATCAATTTTAGAAATTATTATATTATATTAATTAATGAAGACTAATAAAAACTATTTATATATAATAAAAAATGTAAAATCGCCTGAACTTATATTAGTTTATAATGTATCAAATAACAATTTTATATTATTAGATAAAAATAAAATGATAATAAATGATAATTATATAAGTAATTTTGAATTACATTATATTACAGAACATGACTTTAATTTAGTTTATACATATAACAATAACAAATATAAAAAACCAATTACAATAGTTTTTTCTTCTAAAAACCATGAAAATCCCTTACTATTTAATATTTATACAAAAAATAACAATAGTTATCAAATATTAAAAAGTAATTGTGAAAATATACTGTGTAGTACTCACTATGTAAAAACTAAAACTAGTAAAGTAAATACATTTAATAAAAAATCTGCTTACGTATTTTATTTAAGTTATAAAAATCTATTACCATGTAGAATAAGACTTAATAATGATTTATTTAATGTACTAGGTTATACAAAAACTCCTAATATTTTAAATAATCAAAAGAATAAAAATAATCAAAGTGATGACTATAATATTACATGTGATGTAAATAGAGATTTACATAATAGTTATAAAGTAAAATATACAAATAAATGTAAATATATTAATTTTAAAGATAATATTTATAACAATAAACTAGAGGATTGTTCTATTATTAAAAAGAAATATGGGTTATTAAATCGTATTCCCAAAATAAGTGAAATATTTACACAACTATTAAAAAAAAACACATTAGTAAAGGCAGGAAAAGTAAATCGTAAGCTAAATAAAATTAAAAATAAATTAGATGATAAGTTGGGTGATAATGAAACACGCGAATATAATGATAAGTTAAAAAATACAATAACACCTGAATATAAGGAAGTTCTAGGTACAGTATTAGAAGATTTTAGTAATTTAGATGATGATAAGAAAACTGCACAAGAGTATAAAAAACTTTTAAAAAAACTTTATGAAAATAGTAAAGAATATAAATTATTAGGTAAATATAAAATGTGTAAAGGTGTAAAATTAACAAATGTATGTAATATAGAAAATGTAGTAGAATGTCAAGATAAATGTAATCAAATACATGATTGTGCACACTTATCATATGATAGGAAAAAAAAAGTATGTAAGTTATTTAATACATGTAAGACTATGAAAAATGACTATAATCATATGTCTTACTCGAAAAAATCTATATTAAGAAATAATGGATATAACTTATATAATTCATATTTATTACATCAAAATACACCTATTCCAGAAATGCCATTATTTATAAGAATTATGATGTTTATATGTGGTACAGTAATTGTTATTATTTTAAGTATACTATTTTTCAGATTATTTAAAATTTTAATTAAATTTATATTGTGTTTCTACTATGATACTTGTTATAGTCCTACAGAATTATTAAATATATTTTTATTTAAAGATGCTGAAGTGCAAAAAAGATATATATAAAAAAATATAAAAAAAATATAATATTAATATTTAAACACATTTATATACTAATTATACATATGGATTATGAAAATTTTATAAACTCAACATTAAATAGTACACATTTTAAAATAATGCCCTCTAATAATAATGGTTCGTGTTGTTATGATTCTATATTGAAATTGCTAAAACAACATAAATTAATAAAATCAAATATGAATACAAAAATATTACAAGCACAAGCAGTTAATTGGATTATTAAATATAAAGATTATTATTTATATGATTATGATTTAACTTTGGAACAACTTGTTTTATTTACACATAATTTTAATACTTTTGATGAATATATTAAAAATTATAAAGTATATTGTGCAGATAAGAATAAAATAAATAATAATGTAAACTGGGGTGGTTCACCTGAATTAATAGCACTTAGTAATATTTACAATGTAAATATTAACGTTTATATTGCTTGGTCATATAGTAAAAAATATAATAAAGTTATTAAAGGTACTATTATATCTAATAAACCGCGCAAGGATTGTCGTTTTAAAAATTTATTGTCTACAAACAATTCAATTATTACTAATGATAGTAGTAATGATAGTAATAATAAATTAATAAATATTAATGTCTTATATACTAAATATGGAAATAATATTAGTCATTTTGATACATTGATTGAAAATATTTAAAATTGATTTTTATTATTATTCTAATAAAAACACTATGGGTTCTCAATATACAACACATAATTCTTCTTCTGCTTCCTTAAGTGAAATGTATAATTTCCTTACTAACGATTTTAATAATTTATCTGCCGAGGACCAACAATATTTTGATGTAAAAACATTTGATGTAATTGAATATTATATTTTTGGACAAATTACCGGTGCACTATATGGACTCTTAAAAGTTACAGACGACAATCTAGAAATTGCATCAAAAACACCACAAGAAACATTTTATTTAGGTGGACATATTAATATGTCATGTAATAAACAAATTACTCAATCTGATATTAATGCTGTTCAAAAAAAAATAGATTCGACTGATATGTCGCAATGTTGGGGTATGGAAATCTATAGTGTTATGGAACATAACAGAAGATTTGATACATTTAAAATATTTTATAGTAATTATATTGAATTTATTAATCATAAGTTATATCAACCGGGTAGTTCAAAATACTTTGAAACAATGCAAAATTTTAATGATAGTCTTGAACAAGTCTAATTTTATATCAAATAATAATAGTACTTTAATATTTTTAATTTTTTATTTTTTTGATTTTTTATTTTTTTCATTTAAAATTATACACATATATTTAAAATATAAAATTATATATATATATAAGTATTTATGCCATATGAATTTTTATATTACTATTATGGTCGTCTAAGACATATGTATCATTACTATATATATAGTGGTAATTTTAATGCCTCAAATATTGTTGATAATATTTATATAGGTGATGTATATGATGCACATAATATATACAAACTAAATGAATTAAATATAAAAAATGTTATAAGTGCTGTTATGGGATTTGACGAGATTTACACTACAGATTTTAATCATTTATGTTTAAGTTTAATAGATAATGAAAAACAAAATATTATACATTATTTTGATATTACATATCATTTTATAGACAATATATTATCTAAAAATATATCAAGTGCACAAAAACAAAATAAAATTTTAATTCATTGTATATGTGGTGTATCACGTAGTACTACAATACTTTTGGCATATTTAATAAAAAAATATAATTATACTCCACAACAAGCTTTAGAACTAGTTAAAAAAAAAAGAAATATAGTAAATCCTAATAAAAACTTTATGAATCAACTAGAAGACTACTATAAATTGCAAAATAATTAATATTTAAATTGATTTATTTTTATTTTATAAAAACAATAATGTCGTGTATCGTAGACTATTTGAGTTACTATTATCACTATTATTGTGTACCAAAAAAAGATTATATTAGAAAAAATATTAATACTTTAAATACTTTAAGTAATTTTGATAATCTGAATAATGTAAATTATAGTTCTACAAGAGTAGAAATAGATAATACATATGATTTACTATTTACAATTTTTAAAAATGCTTCATCTAAATTAAATATAGTTTTACATGAAATATATAATAATGGTATTAGTATAAATAATAAAAACAGAGCAAATATATTTCTATATAATAATAAAATTTATAAAATAAATAATGTTTATGATATAAAAAAATATTTAAGCATTATTCATACAATCCGAAATTATAATATAAAAAATGTAATTGTTCCAGAAAATATTTACTATAATAAATTACAAAATGAAATAGTTCAAATTTATACATATTATCCACATGGTGATTTATTTGATTATTATGTAAATTCTAAATTATCTTATGATAATAAACTGCATTTATATAAACTTATTATAAATATAGTTAGTAATTTACATAATAATGGTATTGCTCATAGAGATTTAAAACTGGAAAATTTTCTGATTTATTATAATGAATCAAATAAAGTAGATATTATTTTAATAGATTTAGATTACTGTGTATTTATTAACAAAAATGATAATTTTATTGGAGGAACACCACAATATGCTTGTTATGAAATCTTAAATGATAAGAGTATAGATAATTGGTGTGGTGCTGATATTTGGTCCTTATGTATAATTTTATATATATTTCTATTTAATGAATTTCCATGGAATAATAGTCACATTAATGAAATAACATTTATAAAATATATTGATAACTATACTGATGATTTTTGGCATAATAAAGTTCAACATCTAAATATACCAGAAGAACATAAAATAGTTTATAGTAAAATATTTAATTATGGTTTTGGTTTAAATTGTAGTGAAAGAATTGATATTAATTATATCAAAAAATTATTAGATGCTATTTAATATATAAATTAATACTATTTAATATATAAATTTATATGTATATATATATATAAGTATGATGAATTATATAAAAATTACACTAGTTGTATTATCTACATACATAATATTTTATTATACTAATTTAGCAAAACCTTGCAAGTCAAATATTAATGATGGTAATTATCTTAATGAAGAATCTTTTTTGGGAAATCTTATAAATCATAAACCTGGTTATGTTTGTCCATTAGGTGTTATATTAGGAAAACTTTTAGTGTTTATTAGTTTTATACAAATATATTATATTTATAATAATAAGTATAGAACTATTAAATTTACTAATTTTATATTATTAGCTTTTGGATATAGTGTATCATTTATGAATAAACGATTACAAAAAAATATTTTAATTGCATTTTTATTACAGATGTTAGTAATAGTATTACCAGATAAATCTATAAGAAAATGAATAATTACATGTTAATTATACTATTTTCATACTCTTCATGTGTGTTGTGATTATTATTTTTTTCAATATTATTTACTTTATTTGATTTATTTGATTTATTTGATTTATTTGATTTATTTGATTTATTTGATTTATTTGATTTATTTGATTTATTTGATTTATTTGATTTATTTGATTTATTTGATTTATTTGATTTATTTGATTTATTTGATTTATTTGATTTATTTGATTTATTTGATTTATTTGTTTCATTAAATATTTTTTTATTTAACTTATTAGTGTTATTTAAAGTACTAGTATAAATTTTTTTATTTTTAATATTTTCTTCATATAATTTAATTTTATTCTTAATATTCATATTAATATATATATATATATAATAAATATAATAAATTATATGAACTCTTCAGATAGTTCTGATAATGAAGATTGTTTAACATCTAGTTTATTGTCGTTAAATAATGATTTAAATTCAAGTACTTTATCTATAAATGAACAAGAAGATATATTATTAAATAATTATAAGTATAGTAATGATATTCAAGAGAATATTGATATAACTGTTAGTAATTTTATAAAAATTACAAATGAAAAACAAGATTTAGTTATTTTTATAAATAATGTTAAAAATGATATATATTTACTACCGGATCTAATGAAATATATAAAATTATGTGACCATAAATTAGCATTAAATTTAATGGATAATCCTGGTTTTTGTTTTGAAAAAATATTTGATATATTATATAATAAATCAGATAATATCGAAGACCATACTGAAACTATAAATAAAGTATTAGAAATTTGCCCTAATTATGATAAAGACTATATATTTCAAATTTTAAAATCAAATAATTTTATTTTAGATGATACAATTAATTACTTATTTTCTTAATTTATTTTTTCTTAATTTATTTTTTCTTAATTTATTTTTTCTTAATTTATTTTTTCTTAATTTATTTTTTCTTAATTTATTTTTATTTGTTTGATAAAGTATTTATATTTTAAATAAAATATTTAAAATTGATTTATGTTTATATATTATATAAACAAAATGAGTCAAATTAATAACACTATTCTGAATAACAGCACAAACAATTATAATGTTTTTCTACTAATTAAAACAAATATGATTAACGGTGAACTTAGTATTAATGATTTATCATCTAAGAATAGAGCACTTTTACATAGAATTTGTGCAGATTTTGGTTTAGAACATTATTCTACAGGAAGTTATAATAATAGAGTATTTGTAATTAAGGATTCACAACATACTTATTTTACTAATACTACAAATGATAATTATTGGGAAAATTATTTAAATAATTTAAATGAGTATAATCCACAATCATATACTATTAATAATACCCAACCATTAGTTGAATATAATGATAAAGAATATTCTGAAGAAGAAGACGATGATAAAGAATATTCTGAAGAAGAAGACGATGATAAAGAATATTCTGAAGAAGAAGACGATGATAAAGAATATTCTGAAGAAGAAGATGTTAAGAAAGAATATTCTGAAGAAGAAGACGATGATAAAGAATATTCTGAAGAAGAAGACGATGATAATATTAAGGAATGTGATACTGATACATATAGTAGTAACTCTAATAGTAATAGTTCAAATTCAACATGTAGTGTATCTAACAGTAGTTCAGTATATTTAATTAATAAAATGAATAATCAAGATATGATGTTAAAATATATTTACGTTTTAACTTTTGCTAATTTAATTGTAAATACATATTTAATGTTTACTATTTAAATATAATATATATATATTATATATAAAATGAGTAATAATAATGATAAATTAAATGATAATAAAAAGATTGAATTGCTTAAATATGATACAGTATTTAGACTATATATTGAGGAAAATAAATTATATCTAGTATTATATGAAAATATAATGAGCGATAAACAACTTTTATCATTATATGAAACTTTAGAAAAATTTTATGATGTCTGTCAAAAAAAAAATAAAAGATTCTTTTTTATTATTGATTTTTCTTTATTTAATGGAACACATCCAAATGCATATGATTTACTTAAAAAATGCGTTACTTTTTTAGATAAACATAAAGAATTTTATAAAAAACATAAAATTTCATCAACATGTATAGTTGACGGTGTTGTTGTTAAATTGGTTTTAAATATGGTATTAAAAATATATACACCTGTAAGACCATTTAAATTTTATAATGTAGATGAAGAAATCGTATTTGATAATACATTATAAGTATTCATCAATAATACTATCTAATTTTCTTAATCTAGAACTATCTAATAAATTTTGAAGTGTTTGCCATGGAGAATTATCAATATTAAAATCAGCATTTAGAAAACTTTTAAATGATGTTGGACCAAATCCAGATAACACTGTTGTACCTTTTTGTGTTGTTTTATTATTATATCCTAATGTATCTCCTCTAAGATTCCAAAATATAATATGGGGTAAATCATAACCATTGCTTCTAAATTTATTTTCTAATATTTCAAATCCTGTTCTAAATTGATCAGAATAATCAAGAGCTTGGTCAAATTGCATATCAGAAAATATTACCATTTTTTTTGGCATATCTTCATTAGAAATTTTATTTATTAATGCCACATTTAATATCATTTCTAAAGCTTTACCAATATTCGTAGAACCACCCCATGGAGCATTTTTTAAAAACTCTATTTTTTTTACTATATTTAAATCTTCCGGTATATTATGCCATTTAGGATTGCTTTCAAATGTTAATATTTTATTTTTCCATACACCATCTAGTATATCAGTTAATAATAATGATAGTGATATACACGCTTCCATTGGAGTACCGGTCATTGAACCAGATACATCTGCTAAAATTATCATATTTAAAGCTTCTTTTAATAATTTATCAGCTTCTAAATTTTTCTTAAACTCATAACTATATTTATTCCACATTGCTATAATATTTTCTTCTTCACTACTAGTTATATTTCCATATGAAATAACAGATTTTACTATTTCATACGGTTGTAATGTTGTAACATTTAATCTTGTTGTTTCGACTGATTTATTTAATTCAAGTAACATTTTTTTTCTTAATTCCATTCTTTTAATATCATTTGGATGACGAATTTTTCCATCTGTCTTATTTTCATTTTTAAATGCATATAAATATTTTTTTAATGCACGACTCGGAATATTTTTAACTTCAATTTCGTCCCATCTATTTTCCGTCATTAACTGTTCAATTATTACCATTTTATTTGTTAATACCTTAATTAATTTACGATAGTTTTTAAATTTACGATTTTTTTCCATATTATCACCAAATAATGTATCTACTATATCACATGCCATATTATGATATTTTTTCTTTTCACGAGGAATCCATTTAACCGCTAATGAAGGATATTCCATCCTAATATCTTTTTTTAAACAATTTAAGTAATAATCAATAATATGTTTTCTAAATCCAATACTACTAGAGTTTTCCTCATCTGCAATGTCATATAATTTATTTAAATCTAAAAATGAACCAAATGGTTTATCATCATCTACATTATTATCGGTAATGTCATCATTAATATTATAACCACCCGTTAATAATGGTAAACTAAATATCACAATTTTAGGGTACTTGTAATATAATTTATAAAATAGTGTATAAAATATATCACGTTCTCCATTACCATCCTTATGGTCTCTAATTAAAAATAGCAATTTAATAAGATAGTTTATATATGTTTTTTTTTGTGTATTTGCTAATTTTTCTATTTTATTATAAATATAGTCAAATAAATTAATAAATTTATGTGTATCTATTTGTGCATTTTTACCACGTTTACCTACTGCATCATTATATAAATTAACTAAACCATAATCCTCTCCAGAACTACCATCTATTGTTAGACTAATACAGTTCTTTTCATTTAATGTATAATTACTCATTGCCGAACAGAATGTCATATATATTAGTATCTGAAGAACTTTAAATATTTTATTTATTTATATAAAATAAATCAATTTAATACGTAATTTATTTAATATATCATTTATTTAATATATCATTTATTTAATATTTATAAAATAATTATATAATAAGTATATGGATAAACTTATATTCTATGATTTTATTAATGATAAATATATAAATACTACACATATTATTAATGGTACATTATTTGAATATAATCAGTTACTAATTGATAATAATATTAATATTAAAGATAATATTTTTATTCATAATTTTAAAATTATAAATACTAATACAAATATTAGCTATATTGATAATATTATTATACTTAATAAGACCTATTTTGATAAAAATAAATTTAAATTAAATAATCATAGTAGTAATAATTTTATGTATGATACTGAAACCGATACATATTTATCGTTATTACAAGAAAATTCGGATTTAATCTCATTTATTATTATTCTTAAAACTGAGAATTTAGACTATATTACTACTTATCTTGAAAAATATAAGAAAAAATCTACTTTTAAATTAATAAAAGATAATCAACAAAATATTGTAGATATTTTAACTCACCATAATAATTTTTTAGACCTTTATATAAGAACTTCAAATATTAATATACTAGAATATATTATAAATTACAGTAATGATAATCTTATTATATCTCAATTAGAAGACATTTTTCCAGATGTTCCTATAGAAAATATTGAAGAACTTATTAATATATTTTCATAATTCTAATTACTAATTTTATATTTGATTTATATAATAAAATAAAAACATTATATAAATTTATATAATTATAATATAATATGTACAGTGATATGTATGCTAATAAATCTAAAATTATTTTTCTAGGTGACTCAAATGTAGGTAAAACTTCAATAATTCACACCTATTTAAAAAAAAATGGTAATGTTACAAGTACTATTGGTACAGAGTTTTTTAAAAAATATATGCCTAAATATAATCGGTCACTACAAGTATGGGATTGTGCTGGACAAGAATGCTATAGAGCAATATGTAAATTATATTATAGAGGTTCTGATGCATGTATACTTGTATTTGATTTATCTGAACCTACAAGTTTAGAATCTATAAAAAATTATTGGATTTCTATATATATGGAAAATTGTTCCAAACCATATAGGTTTATTCTTGTAGGAAATAAATCAGATAAATCAATTAATATTGATTATAATATTATATGGAATTTATGTAAATCTTATAATATGCGATATGTAGAAACATCTGTAATCACTCAAACTAATATTGATATTATTTTTAATCTTACATGTGAATTACTAAATGACAGTAATACTTTAAATAATAATACTTTAAATAATAATACTTTAAATAATAATACTGATTTAAACAATAACACTAGTTTAGTAATTAATACCGATTATCGTTATAATTATTTTTCTAATTACTGTTAAAATGTTTATAAATACTATTTTTAAAAACTTATATAATATATAAATAAATGAATACAGATTATATAAATTTTAGTTACAATAATAATTTTTTACATAATCATAATATTTTTAACAATAATAATAATATTGGTATAGGTACAAGTACACCTAAACATACTATTGATATACATGGAAATCTATCTTCTTCTAATAATATAAATATTAGTGGTTCACTAGTATTAGATAAAACTTATTTAAATGAATTAACTTTTCTTGAATATAATATTAATACAACACAAATACAACCATTAAAATTTATAAATCAATCTAATAATATTACTAATAATCGTTATGATTGGATTATTCAAAATAATAATTTAAAACTAGATTTTCATAATAAAAATGATAATACTTTAATTCCATTTCAATCTATTCCATATAGAATTATTGAAAACATTACATTATATTCTAAATATAGTATTACATTAACACATGTATTTTTATTTGAATCATTAAATAATAATACAATTCAACAAACTAGTGTTCAGGATTTAGAAATAAATTCTAATAATTATACTTTAACTAAAATTAGTGATTATTATTATAAACTAAATAATAGTATTACTTTAAATAAAAATGAACAAAATTTAATTACGATTAATAGTTCTAGTAGTTCTAGTAGTTCTAGTAGTTCTAGTAGTTCCAATATAAATTTAAATATTTCAACTCAAGTTAATGTTTCGCAAAATCAATATACTTTTGATAATATAGTTATTAATAATAATAATTTTAATCTATCATCAAATACAATATATACTCTTATTAATATACCATATGAATATCCATTAGCTATTTTAGATAATAGTAATATTACTATTAATGAAAATAATAGTAGTTTTAATAATATAGAAAATTTAAGTATTAATATTAGTTCTAATGAAGATAATTATAATGGTAACTACACTTTTTATTTTAATGATATAAGTTTTTCATTTGATTCATTATTTCACGATGATATTTCCTTATTAAGTTCACATAATAGTTTTGATTATTTAGGAGGAACAAATGTATTTCGTTTTAAAAAACAAGATTATGCTGACCTTGATGTATCAATATCTGATATAACAAGTAATAGTGTATCTGTTTCAGTATCTAATGTAAATTCTGCTAATTACTATGTTCTAGGATTTAATTCGTCTTCATATACATTAGATAATACTTTACAATTTTATGTTACAAAAAATAAACAATATACATTTACTAATATTCCACAATTACACCCTCTTGCATTTATTGATTCAGATGGATTTAATAGTTCAGATATTCATGTTATGTATTATGAAAATTTTTCTAGTATTTCTACTAGTATTTCAACCCCCTTAAATAATGATATTATAGATGTTTATGTAAGTAGCGGTAGTTTTAGTAATCCATTTTATAATTTTACTGATATTAATGGAAACAGTATTTTAAATACTGATAGTTATGGTTATAATCTGCTAAATATTAATAAAAAATATAGATTTTATAGATATGGAAATTCAAATGAGCATCCATTTTATATTAGCACAAATGGTTATGAGGAAGGTTCAAATAGTAATATAACACTTACAGGTGACGGAAATGCTACCACTGGTATTACTAATAGTCAAAATTTTACATTAGAATTTAATATTAATAACATTTCAACAATGGATACATTACATTATTATTGTACTAATCATGATAGTATGATTTATCAGTTTAAATTAACAGATACTACTACTACAACTACTAGTGCTAATATAAAATATTATTATGGTACTATTTCATTTTTAGTTTTAGATTCATTTACTAATAGTATTTCATTAAAATGTCAACATCATGGATATATGGGTGGTGAAAATGTACTTATTTATAAACCAGAAACAACCGAAACACTTGATAATAATATTGTAGAAATATTAAATAATGGTGTTGTAAACACTATTAATGTAACTACATATGCATCATATTATTTATTTAATGGTGTATCATTAGATACTGTAAATAAATATTATGTTAATACAAATAACTATTATACATTATTAAATATACCTTCTAACTATGAATTAGGATTTTTAAATAATAATAATATAGAAGTTTATTCAGATGATTTACCATCAACATTAACTGTAAATGGTGTAGAATATAATTTTTATAAAAACAATATAACATTTAAAATTAGTAGTTCATTTGCTGATGACATTTCCATTTATTGTAAAACTACTCAATACATGGGTGGTAAATACTTACTTAGATCAAAAGATTTTGATAATACTATTACCGATTTACCATTATCGGAAATAATATTAGGATATAATTCAACATTAAACAAATATACATATACTATAAACTCGACTACAACTGATATTAAAAAATATTTTGTTAATATTACTGATACTTATTTATTTAAATCTATACCATTAGATAAGTCATTAACTATATTATCAAATAATATTACTTTTACAAAATATACTTATCAACTAATAAATAATGGTGTAACATACAATGCTTATTACGGTGATTTACAATTTACAGTAAATAATACTTCTTCAAATATATCTATAGATTCATATAATTCAAATATTATTAGTGCAAATAATGTTTTAATATTTAATGATAGTATTAATTTTAAACATATTACTTTATTGGGTACATACAATTTTAATGGTGGTTTATTATGGAATATTAATACTAATGATAATTTACTTTTTATTAACAATAATATTGGTATAGGTACTACAGATATATTTAATACACAACTTTATATAAATGATTCGGCAAATTTAATAAATACACATGTATATAATAAAATTGACACACATAGTTCTAAAATTAATACAATTAATAATAATGGTCACTCTTATATAAATGGTATTATTTCTAATGATTTACATATTAATAAAACTAATCAAAATGTTGGTATTGGTACAAATAATACTAATGATTTTTTAAATATTGGTAATGAACTTATTGTTAATCATAATAATAATGCATATATGAATAATTTATCTTTTATTAATAATATTAATTTTAATAATAATATCAATATTTTATATAATAATAAACCATTTGTTATATTCAATAATAATAATAATGAATTTACGTATAAATTAAATAATATTTACAAATCATCTAATAAATTATATATTTTAAATAATCTTAATGTAAATAATACAGTAGATGATACAGTAAGTAATACGGTAAGTAATAATAATGATTCAGATAATACAAATAATATTTTAAATGTACATGGAAATCTTAATATAACAGAAAATATAAATATTGAAAATACATTAAAAATTAAAAATTTAGATAATATTACATTTGATAAATCAATAAATGTTATAAATTTTAAAAATAAAAACTATTTGCTTAATAATGGATTTACATATTCAAAATATTTAGAATCAGAAAATCTTAAAACAAACTATATTAAAATACCATATAAATCTACCACAAACCAAGAAGGTGATTTTTACTATGATAATAATAAAAATAAATTTATAGGTAATAATGGCAAAAATATTGAGTTTTTATCAAATTATGAAATGTCTAATACAAAATCTTCATTTGATTATGTATTTAATGGTTCAACAGAACTATTATATACACATAATAAACATATAAATACACATAATATTAATATAAGTAAACAATTTGTATTACCAAAAATTAGTTTTTATCATAAAAACTTTTCGCAAACAATAAATAAATCATTGTTAGGAAATATGAGATTTAATACAAATACTTTATATACACAAATATATAATGGCAAAGAATGGTGTTCTATTAAATATAGTAATAGTGACACACAAATAAATTATATTTCTTTTAATAATATAAATGATTTAGAACCCGCTTTTCATAATAGACGATTTAATTATAAAAATACATCATTAAGTAAACCTACATTTTTTACATTAAGTATTAATCCATATTCATCAATTAATATTATATTTAAATCGGACGATTCAATAATTCAAGAAAATGCCATAAATAATACTAGTAGTAACCATATATCTCAAAATTTTAATATAGAAACTAATATTATTGAAGACTTTAATTCAATAGATTTTTCATCACGAAAATATAATAATGATAGTACTATAAATTTAACTAATACTCTAAATTATACATGCTCATTTGAATATATTAGTAACCAATTAGAAGTCTTTATTAGTAAATATGAGTTTTTTAAGATTAAAATATTACCAGGTTTTACAAATATATTTAAATTAAGTTCTTCATTTATTCCAACTAATCTTGTTTATAATAATATATTTAGAACAAATTTAGATAGTATACAATTTATATCAGGTCAACAAGTAGTTGATGATGATGTTATAAGTAGAGTCGATATACAAAATATAATTTATTATAGAGATACTAAAAAATTACAGAGAAATTATTATAATAAGTTATATGAATTAAATTATAACTTAAATGGTTTAAAAAAATTAAGTCTTAATTTTATTGAAAATCTAATACATAATAAAGTTAGACTATTTGAAGACGATTTACAAAACTCATTTTATGATGATTCAAATAATACATTATTTATTAATCAATATAATATACAATACAATATTGTTTATGATAATAGCATATTTATAAAAGCATTTTCAAATGTTGTATTAAGTAGTCCAATTATAAATACTAGTAATAAAATTGAGTATAGAATAACTGATCCAAGTAGAACATCAAAATATGAGTATCAACAATTATATGAAAGTGACTTATTAAATACTAATTATAATAATACATTTTATGATATCAATTATAATGAAAATGACGATACATTTTATATGGAAAATACTGCTAATTCACACAAATTTAATATATTTGGTAATGGTGATTATGTTGTATTAGGAATAGAATTTATTACTTGTCAATTAAAACAAACAATATCATAAAATATATATCATAAAATATATATCATAAAATAATATATATGAATACAAACTATTCTTCATTTAGTTATAATGATGATTTTACTCCAACATACAATATATTTAATACTAATACATCTAATAAAAGATTTGTTGGTATAGGGACACATAAACCAAAACATTTTCTAGATATTACTGGTAATGTTTCTACAACTAATTTAATTATAAATAATAATTTTTTATATAATAATAACACTAATTTAATTAATTATGATTTAAATAATCCAAGTAATATACATTTATTTCAAGTGGATTCATCTAATAAGATTATTACTCCTAACTTAGTTAGTTCTAATTATCAAGAAACTGGAACAGAATGGAGTATTGTTAATAATAATAATATTAAATTAACCTTACGTAATATTAATGACAATACTAGATTTCATTATGAATCAATATTTTTTACATTAGTTAGTGATGCTGTTGATGTAAATATTTATTTAAACTCTTCATTTACCTTAAAATATTTATATATTATTAAAAATGGAACAAATAATAATCTTCTTGAACAAGTAGATATTAATAGTATAACTTCTTCAAATGTATTAATAACTACAAATAATTTATCAAGTACTATTACATATGCTAATAACATATTTAAATTAGATTCATTTATTACATTAGCAAAAGGTTCACATACAATTAATCTTAAAGAACTAACAGGTTTCAAGATCCAATTTATTGGTACATATGAATATTATGCAGGTAGTTTATGGAACAAGAATAATAATATAAATACGGTAATCTCATTAAAGAATGTTGGAATAGGAACAACAGTACTTGATAATAACCTACATGTATTAGGAAATACGGCAATAAGTAATAATTTAACTGTAAATAATAAATTAACTACTAATATACTAAATATTAATGAATTAAACAATTTGGGTATTACAAACGTATCACATATTGAACCAATTAATAATAATTTAATTATAAATTCTGATAGAAATCCTATTGGAATTGGTTCGAAAAATCCAACTGACTTTATTAATATTGGTTCACACTTTAAAATAAAAAAAAATGGTAATATTGTTTTTAATAATTTAAATATAACTAATAATTTAAATTTTACAAATAAAATTACTTTAGTAAATTCTAAATCATCTATTACTTTTAATAATTCTTCTAATATTATATATAAATTAAATAATCAAACTATTATTGATGATAATAATAAACATCTTAGTTTAAATAACAATCTAATTATAGATACAACACATAATAATAGTAATAGTAATAATGATACAATGTTTGTATATGGTAATGTAAATATTTTAGGTAATTTAACTACATCACATTTAGATAAACCATTTATTTATAATCCAAATGAAAATCAAATACATACATCATTAAATAGTAATAATACAATTATTAATAGTTTATTATCATGTTCTGGATATTTACATACAGATACATTAGAATCAACTAGTATAGATATATTAGATTATTTTAAAATTGCATGTCAATCAGATGATACACCATTATTTAATTATCCATATATATATTATAATACATCAACTAAAAAATATAAGGTTTTTAATAATAATACTGTTTATAATCTAACTAATAATATATCCATTCAGGATTTTTCACATATTGTTAAAGTATTTTCAAATAATGCATCAAATATTACATATATTAATACTAATAATCTAAAAACAAATATATTAGAAAATAATAAAATATTTATGTGTAATAATGCACAAATATATTTCAATAATAATTCACTTACTGATGAAATACATTATAACAATAATATACAATACTTTGATTTGTTCTGATTTGTTCTGATTTGCTTTAATTTGCTTTAATTTGCTTTAATTTGCTTTAATTTGCTTTAATTTGCTTTAATTTGCTTTAATTTGCTTTAATTTGCTTTAATTTGCTTTAATTTGTTTGACATTGATTTGTAAAATTATTACTTTTTTTTTAATTTATATATTAATGACTAGTAATCAATTAATTAGGCAATATGATAATTTTGATTACAATTCAGAGTTTATACCAACTTATAATGTTTTTAATATAAATGATAACAGATTTATTGGCATTGGTACACAAATACCCAAACATCATTTATCCGTAACTAATAATTTAAATATTAAAGGTAATATAATTGTTACCGGAAACTTACTTTATAATAATAATTCTTCAATTGTTTATAATAGTGATTATATACATCTTTTATATAAGAATAAAACTAATAATATTAAAATAGGACGCTTAATATATAGTTCACCTGACTCAAAATATAGTGACTATAATTTCTATAAAAAAGATAATTGTTTATATGTAAATACTAATGATAATAGACCTACATCTATATTAACATATAAAAGTAAATTATATACTTTTACTACAATAACTAATTCAAGTATTACTATTGACTTATTAGTTTCAAATATAATATTTATTTCACATATTTATATTTATGAAAATAATAATACAGAACCTAGTATAGTTACAAATTTAAATAATTTAACAATCAGTTTAGAATCTAATACCATTAATACACAATATGATGATACTATATATCAATTAAATCAAACACTTAAATTAACACCATATGTGAAAAATACACTAACATTAAATAATATTGTAAAAAATAGCAGTGCTGATGAAATCTGCATACAATTTATAGGAAAATATGATTTTACTGCAGGCAGTTTATGGTATAATACAAATGCAAACATACATACATTTAAAAATGTTAGTATACAATCTAATTCATCTTATAATAATCAATTATATGTTAATGGTAGTTCTATTATAAATCATAATCTTAATACTAATATATTAAAGACTAATTTATTTAAAAACATAGGCAATTTAGATTTAAATGGTATTTTAAATACAACCCATATATCATCTGATAAATTAATTATTAATACAAATAAAATTACATTTGGTAATAGTACTTCTGAACATTTTGCTACATTGGGTCCATCTAATTCAATTACCAGTAAAGGAGATTTAAATTCAGAAAACTTAAATATAAATAGTAATATAAATTTACAAAATGTAGTAAATAACGAGTCTAGTATAGTTTTATCTAATAATATTAATTTACATGATTTTATTAATATAAATAATACATCAACTCAGTTTAATTATAATACAGTTATTTCTAATAAACCTAATTATTTCACTCATGATTTACATGAAAGTGTATTACTAGTAGATGGAAATATAAATATTAGTCAAAATTTAAATACTAAATACTTAAATTATAATAAATTTGAATTAAATGATAACTATATTAATAGTAATATTAATTGTATATATGTAACAGGACTTGCTGATACTGGTAGTTTTACAAAAGTGAATAATATAGTATCAGAAACATTTATTAGTCCAAATATAAATTTAGTACCAAGTCATCAAAAAACTAATAAACCTGGTACAATATATTTTGATAGTAACACTAATAATTTTAAGGGTCATACTCAAAATAGTGTTATAACATTTAATTATTCAAATACATCAATAGTAAATTATAGTAATTTTATTATATCAGATGATAAATCAACATTAGAAATTAAAGATTTAAAAAATGATTTATTATCTACAACACAATTAAATACAACACATTTAAATACAGATAAAACTGTTACTAATACTTTAAAAATTCCATTATATGATTTACCAATAACTAATGATATATATAATGATTTAATGGGTACTGTAAGTTTTAATATAAATTCAGATGAAAAATTTAATGTTTACGATGGGGAAAAATGGAATACAATGGCTTTTCAAAATACTTTTAATGATATTACTACAAAATACAGTATAAAACCTAATATTAATTTGATTAAAAATACTGAGCAATTTATTCCAACTATTCCACAAAATCTAAAATATAATATATCACAAAGTAATGGTTCTTATTATAATTCGGATGATTCTGATAGTAATAGAATATCTATAATAAGTAATGAGCATTATAGACTAACGTTAGATGAAGATTTTGGCATTGCAATTAATAATAATGTTATTGGAATTGGTACAAATTATTATATTGCTAATAATAGTAATGTATTAAATAGTTCATCATATGAAGCCCGATTAACACATGAATCAGAGTATGAAAATTCAGAAAATGAATTTGTTCACATAACAAAAATAACTAGCAGTACTAGTTCCACTATTCCAGACTTATATGATAATTCGGGTTTAAACACATATTTTAAAGAACAAGAATCTAAATATTTTTATATTAAAAATAATAAAATATATTTAGATAGTCAAGGTATTAATAATACTAATATTAAATTAAAACAAATAACATTAATTAATAGTGATAAATATAGTGCTTATGCTTATTATGGTCTAGATATTGGAAATAATATTATACCATTAATTAGTATAAAAACACCAATAACAATAAATACGTTAAGTAATGATAATACACCAACTATTACTATAGTATCAAATAAATCTGGTACACTAAATACTACATTTAGTTCTACAATAATTACAAATATTATTGCTATTACTCAAATAGAATATACTATTACATTTGATAATTTAAATGATGGTGTTTATAATAATATAAGAATTACATTAATTGATGATATAGATAATGATTCTAATATATTAACAATACCATCTTTTACTATTGATACAAGTAAACCTGAGATTTCCATAAAACAACCAACAACACTAAATACACTCAGTTCTAACAATACACCTAATATTACTATTACATCTAATAAATCTGGAATAATTACTACTTTGACTTCTAATTCTAACACATTAATTATAACTTCAGGAACTAGTATAAATATAGGTGATAATATAGTTACATTTAGTTCTTTAAATGAAGGTTTTTATAATAATAATATAATGAAGATTACTGACTCACTCGGTAATGTTTCAGAATCATTAACAATACCAAGTTTTACTATTGATAACACAAATCCAGTAATTACTCAAGTAACACCTATACCTAATATTACTAATAATAAATCACCTACTTATACATTTCATTCAACTGAAGAAGGTATAATTACTACTACTTTACCAAATATTTCAAGTAATAATGTAACTCAAGGAAATAATACAATTCAATTAAATAACTTAGATGATGGTTTTTATAGTAATTTTTTCCTTATGATAAATGATTTGGCAAATAATAATTCTAATTTATTACCAATATCTAGTTTTACTATTGATACAGTAATTCCTGAAATTTCTCAAATAACACCTATATCAACTTTTACTAATGATAATACTCCAAGTTATGTGTTTCATTCAACTAAAATTGGTACTATTCCATCTAGTTTGACTTCTAATTCAGGTACATTGACTATTAGTTCAAGTACTAATATTATCATAGGTAATAATACAATTACATTTGATACTACACCTGATGGTACTTATAGTAATTATGAAATTATACTAACTGATGAAGCCGGTAATAATTCAGATCCATTAACAATACCATTATTTGCTATTGATACAGTAATTCCCGTAATTACAAAAGTGACAATTATACCAATTTTTACTAATACTAATACACCAAGTTATGTATTTAATTCAACAAAATCTGGTACTATTTTAACTACAATTACTTCATCTTCAAATTCTGTTGATTTAACCATTAGTTCAAGTAGTAATATTAATATAGGTAGTAATACAATTGTATTTAATACTATACCTGATGGAACATATAGTAATTATACAATTATACTAACTGATGTAGCGGGTAATAATTCAAATATATTAACAATACCGGAGTTTATTATAGGGGGGTTATATATAGGATTTAACAGATATACATCAGGCACTGATGGATACGATGTCCAATTAATAAAATGGTATTTAAACGACGTAGGAGGTGGAGCATTAAAATGGGGTCATGTACTAGTAGGTAATAGAGATGACTACAAAATAAAATTAGAACATACTTCAAGTGATTTATATACTGTTAAATCTAACACTTGGACAACAAGTGCTATGTATACTCCAAGTTATGAAATAATTTGGAGTGATACAGAAAGATACTTTATCAAAAATACAGATACATTAAATAATGGAAAGTATTTAAAACAACCAACATATAATGAATGGGATACATTACAAACAAATACAATAAGTGCTCAAATAGAAAATTCAAAATCTAATTTCTTAGATTTAAATTGGGATAGTTGGGACGGTATTACAGGAAATGTCGGAGATTATCTATTTACTATAAATCCATATAGTAATATATCAATACCTGCAACAATAAGTAATACTTTAACAAGTGATTTAACATCAAATAAATATTTACTTTATCCAAATTATTTAAGATCTCCTGATGGTAATAAAATATTAACTATGGAATATAATGGCAATTTTATAATATGGCATAAAGGCGTTGGTGCACCTTGGAGTGCTTCTAGTCATAACACTGGTAATGGTGTAGTTATACAAACAGATGGAAATGTTGTAGTTTATGGTGGAGGTGCTAATGTTGATACACAACTCCCTGTATTATGGGTAAGTAGTACATCAACTATTACATCAATAACACTACGAATAACAAATACACCTGCATTTGAAATATTAGATAATAATTCAAACATATTAGCAACATATTCATAAATATATAAATGACTTAAAAACAATATGAAATCAATATGAAATCAATATGAAATCAATATGAAATCAATATGAAATCAATATGAAAATAATGTGAAAATAATGTGAAAATAATATGAAAATAATATGAAAATAATATGAAAATAATATGAAAATAATATGAAAATAATATGAAAAAGTATTATAAAAATAAATATATAAACTATTTAGATATATATTTATAGTATAAATATAGATAAATTAATATAAACAATGGAACATAGTATACAATTTAATTCTGATATTAATGCTAAAACTATTGCATATTTACTAAAATATTCTTTAAATTATAGTAATGAAACAAATCTTTTATCAGATGGTTTTACACATGATAAAGAAAAAAATGTATTTAATCTTAATTTAAAACTAAATCATGGTAGTCATACAATTACTTTTAATGATTGTTTAATTGATATTGAATATACAAATAAAGATATTGTTTTAGCCACAGCAGATGATATTAAAAAATATGAAACATTACTATTAAGTTCTAAGACACAAGAAACATTACTAGATTTTATTGAAGCTGCACGTAGTTCAAATGCTAATCCTGAAAAAAATGACAAGTTAATTTGTAGAATTTTAAAGCCTGGAGGATGTTGGGGTATACTGAGTAAAATTGCTAAAAGGTCAAATAAAACACTTTTTCTAGATATAGAAATGGATGAGTTATTTAGTCATATTCAGACTTTTTTTGATGATGAAGATGACTATATTCAACATGGAGTTCCATTTAAGATGAATTTCTTATTTCATGGAATTCCTGGTACAGGCAAAACTAGTCTAATTTATACAATTGCTTCACATTTTAATCTAGATATTTCTTTTCTAAATATTACTAAAGATCTTGATGATAATAGTTTTACACGAGCAATTACTAATTTACCTGAAAATTCTATACTAGTATTAGAAGATATTGATGCACTATTTATAGATAGAGATTCTAAATGTAATGTATCATTTTCTACAGTATTAAATGTATTAGATGGCATGATTAAAAAACATAAACTATTAACTTTTTTAACTACTAATTATAAAGATAAACTAGATAGTGCATTAAAAAGATCTGGACGTGTAGATTATGAACTAGAGTTTGTTCATGCAACACGAAAACAAACTAAAAATATGTATAATTACTTTTTCAATGAAAACTGTGATGAATTTATGAAGTTTACTAAAAAACTTAAATATACTACTAGTGATTTACATAAATTCTTATTTAAACATCGTAAAAAAAATAATATTATGGAATATAGTGATGAATTTATTGAACTTCTTAATAAAAATGTAGATAAAATATCAGATCATCTATATATGTAAGTATTTAGATATATCATTTAATAAATTTTTTATTCTTATTTATTTTATTTATTCTTATTTTATTTATTTATTTTATTTATTTATTTTATTTATTTATATATATATATATGATAGATTACAAAAAAAAATATTTAAAATATAAAAACAAATATATACAAGCTAAAAATATTCATTTACAAACCGGAGGTATAATTCCGGATAGGGGGATGATTGAAACTTTACATCTTTTAAGAATACAATTTAAGATAACAGAGAAAGATATAATAGATAATGTTATAATTGAAAATAAACCTATAGGTGATACATATCCTAAATTACGACAATGGCTTCAAGACAAAGAATCAGCATGTAAAAATAAATATAATAATGATAATGTTGATAATGATAATGTTGATAATGATAATTTATTTAAAAATGAAAATGTTGTAGAGGTTGAAAATGATGTAAAAGTTGAAAATGATAATAATGATAATGTTCATAATGATAATGTTGATAATGATAATGTTGATAATGATAATTTATTTAAAAAAGAATATGAAGAAATGAATTTTGATAATAATTTATTTAAAAAAGAAGATGAAGAAATGAATTTTGATAATAATTTATTTAAAAAAGAAGATGATGTAGAGGTTGAAAATGATGTAAACCCACAATATAAACGTCAAAGATGTGAAAGTCGAAAATATAAAAGTAGATTAGTAAAATATACTTCTCCTATTAAGACAGAATATATGAATGCGGAAGATCGTTATCAAGCATGGGTAAGAGCAAATTTTGATACGAGCAAAGAAGCTAAGCAAAGATTTGAAACTCAAGATTTTCAAGATCAGATTATAGGTATTGCAATAATTATATTAATAATAGGTGGTTTTGTAATATCTAAATAATTATAATACATATTTTATTTTTTTTTATCTAAA
>Ga0209630_10001164_pt1 | contig 28975 bp, 25 predicted proteins | sample COG_01_FD_184745 | JGI IMG/M metagenome (GOLD analysis project Ga0209630, IMG submission 184745) | Pelagic Microbial community sample from North Sea - COGITO 998_met_01 (SPAdes) (version 2) | ecosystem: Environmental > Aquatic > Marine > Neritic zone/Coastal water | place: Helgoland, sampling... | reverse complement strand
TTCTCTGGATATAATGTTGTAAAGCCACCTTCAGTACCTGGTGCCATCTCATTTTTAATTCTTATATTAGCAAAAGTTCCTCTCATCATGACCTCATGATTTCCTCTTCTAGAACCATAAGAGTTGTAATCTTTAGGAAGTATTTGATGTTTCATAAAATATTCACCTGTAGGACTTTCTTTTTGAATATTTCCTGCTGGAGAAATATGATCTGTTGTTACCATATCTCCCAAAATCAACAATGGTCTTGCATCTTTTATTTGTTTAAAACCTTCGGGTTCATCAGGAAGATTGTCAAAAAATGGAGGTTTTTTTACATAAGTTGAATTGTCTTCCCAATTATAAATACTGCTTTTTTCAGTTTTAATTTGTTGCCATTGTTTTGGACCTTCTGAAACATTTGAATATCTTTTAATAAACATGTCGGCACTTAGAGATACTTTTAATGTTTCTTCAATTTCTTTATTGGATGGCCAAATATCTTTCATAAAAATATCTTTGCCATTTTTATCTTTACCTAAAGAGTCTTTATATAAGTCAAAATTCATATGACCTGCTAATGCATAAGCTACAACTAAAGGAGGGGATGCTAAATAATTTGCTTTTATATGAGGTGAAATTCTGCCCTCGAAATTTCTATTTCCAGACAAAACTGAAACTCCGTATAGATTCTTTTCTTTTATAGCTTCAACAATATTGTCATCTAATGGTCCAGAATTACCTATGCAAGTTGTACAGCCATAACCTACAAGATTGAAACCAAGTTGATCTAAATAAGTGTTCAATCCTGCTTTTTCTAAATAATCTGTCACTACTTGAGATCCTGGTGCTAGTGAAGTTTTTACCCAAGGTTTAACTTCAAGCCCAAATTCCACAGCTTTTTTTGCAAGTAAACCAGCGCCAATAAGAACATTTGGATTAGAAGTATTGGTACAAGATGTTATTGCAGCAATTAAAATTGAACCGTCTTTAATTTCAAATTTAGAATTAGATACTTTGGAAATAGAGAAATCTTTTTTTTTAGTAATTTCTTTAAAACTTTCATTAAAACTTTTTGCAGCATCCGTTAATAAAACTTTATCTTGGGGTCTTTTGGGTCCAGATATAGTTGGTACTATTGTAGACATGTCTAATGATAAAGTGTCAGTAAATTCAATATCATTACTAGCCCATAAACCTTGTGCTTTAGCGTACTCCTCTACTATTTTAACTATATTTTCATCTCTTCCTGAAAACTTAAGATATTTTAAAGTTTCATCATCTATTGGAAAAAATCCACAAGTTGCACCATATTCAGGGGCCATGTTTGCGATTGTTGCTCTGTCAGCTAAAGTTAAATTTTTTAGTCCTTCACCATAAAATTCAACAAACTTACCTACAACGCCCTTGTCTCTCAACATTTTAACAACAGTTAAAACTAAGTCAGTAGCAGTCGTACCTTCAGGCATTTTATTTTTTACTTCAAAACCTACCACTTCTGGAATTAACATCGAGATTGGTTGACCCAGCATACCAGCCTCTGCCTCGATACCTCCAACACCCCAACCTAAAACTGATAATCCATTTACCATTGTAGTATGGCTGTCTGTACCTACGAGTGTGTCAGGGAATAAATAATTATCATCTTTATATTTTGCTGACCAAACAACTTTGGAAAGATATTCAAGATTTACTTGATGACATATACCTGTACCAGGAGGTACAATCCTAAAATTATTAAATGCTTGTTGGCCCCATTTTAAAAAAGAATATCTCTCACCATTTCTTTTAAATTCAATTTCTACATTTTTGTCAAAAGAATCTGGTTTTGCAGACTGGTCAACTTGCACAGAATGATCGATTACAAGATCAACAGCTGAAAGTGGATTAATTGTATTTGGATCTTTATTTTTTTCTTTAACAGCTTCTCTCATTGCAGCTAAATCTGCAACAGCAGGTATTCCTGTGTAATCTTGAAGCAAGACTCTAGCTGGCCTATAAGCTATTTCTGTTTTAGATTTTTTTTCTTTAAGCCAGTCTTTTATTGCTTCTATTTGATTTTTATTAACTGATAAATCATCCTCATATCTTAATAAGTTTTCTAAAAGAACTTTTAATGATTTGGGTAATTTTGAAATTCCGCTTAAACCATTATCTTCTGCTTTGGACAAAGAAAAAATCTTATAAATTTTATCATTGATCTTTATGTCTGATAATGAGTTGTAAGAATTTTTTGTCCCTGGTTTCATAGTTTATATATAAAATGTAATTATGCTCAAAAGAAGAAGCCCTGACATAGCATAATTAAAGTACTTAATAAATTTATCATTTGTCGCAAATTTCCTAAGAAATTTACCAATAAATGTCCATAAGGTAATACTTGTTGATGAAAATAAGAAAGCGAGAAGAACTACTTGAGTCGCATAATTAATATAATTTTCACCTAATTCTACATATGTAGATACCACTATTATAGCAACCATTACCCCCTTTGGATTCAAGTATTGAAAGAGAAAAGTTTCTATGAATTTAACTGGATTTTCTTTTTTTGTTTCATCTGAATTAGTAGAAGACGCTATCTTATAAGCTAAATAAATTAGAAACAAGGTCCCTAAATATTTTATTATAACCTGTATGATTGGAAAAAGTTTAAATACATTAATTAATCCAATTGTTAAAAAAATTACTAACGAAGTAAAACCTAAAGTTACTCCAAGAATATGAGGAATTGTTTTTGTGATACCAAAATTAAAACCTGAATAAGAAGCAACTACATTATTTGGTCCAGGCGTATATGCTGTTACAAACCAAAATAAAGCGATTGATAATATTTCAGGATGCATATTTAGGCTATTGGTAATCCATTTTCAGATTTTTGAGATGGGTGAACTAAAATTACTTTTCCATCTTTATCAATTGATCCTAAAATCAAAACTTGAGAGACTACACCTGCAATATTTTTTTCAGCAAAATTACACACACCTATTACTTGTTTTCCTTTTAAATTCTCTTCGTTATAATAATGAGTTATCTGAGCTGAAGATTGTTTGATGCCAATTTCTTTGCCAAAATCTACCTCGACAACTAATGAAGGTTTTCTAGCTTTTTCATTTTTTTTTACTGATATTACTGTACCAACCCTAATATCAACTTTATCAAAAATGTCGTATGTTATTTGTTCTTTCATAAATGCAGTATTTATAATAATTATTAGTTATGAGTACAGAAATTAATTTGGAAAATTTATATAATAATTCAGTAAAGATTTTAACTGATCTAATAGGTTTTAGAACAATTTCTGGAGAAGATAATAGTGCTTTAATAAATTATTGTGAGGATTACCTTCATAAACTTGGAGCTACTTCTTTTAAGACATATGATAAAGAAGAAAAAAGAGTTAATCTTTTTGCAACCCTGAAAGCAAAAAAAACAAATGGGATTAAACCAATAATATTATCTGGACATACAGATACTGTTCCTGTTTCAAAAAGTTGGAGCACAGACCCATTTAAAGCAACCATCAAAGGTAATAAACTTTATGGCAGAGGCTCGTGTGATATGAAAGGCTTTATTGCTTGCACTTTAGCCTTTGCTCCTATTTATGCCGAAACAAATTTAAATAGAGATATTCATTTTTCATTTACTTTTGATGAGGAAACAGCTTGCTTAGGAGCTCCAATTCTAATTGAAGAGTTAAAAAAGAGAAATATTAAAGATGGCATATGTATAATTGGTGAACCAACAAAAATGAAAATTATTGATGCCCACAAAGGTTGTTATGAATACACTACTTATTTCGAGGGTTTGGCGGGACACAGTTCAGCGCCACATAAAGGTGTGAGTGCAGTTGAATTTGCTGCTAGATATGCAAATAAATTAATTGAGCTTAGGGAAGAACTTAAAAAAAGAGCTCCTAAAGATTCTATTTTCGATCCTCCATTTTCAACTTTACAAGTTGGAGGGATTTTCGGTGGAATTGCTCACAATGTTATTGCAGATAAATGTCATATCAATTGGGAAACAAGACCCGTTGTTAAAGAAGATGGAGTTTTTTTAAATAATCAGATTGATAAATATGCAAATGAAATTCTTTTACCAGAAATGAAAAAAGTATTTTCTAAATCTGCTATAAAAAAAGAAATTATTGGTGAAGTTACGGGATTTGATCGAGTTAAAAAATCTGAAGCTTGTGAACTAGTTTCGAGTTTGACTGGTGATAATTCTAGAGAGGTTGTTTCATTTGGAACTGAAGCTGGTTTGTTCCAAGAAATAGGTATTAGTACCGTTGTATGTGGTCCTGGATCTATAGAACAAGCTCATAAAGTTGATGAATTTATTGAACTTAATGAATTAAAGAAATGCATAAACTTTTTAAATGGTATAAAGTCTATTTCTATTTCAAATTAATAAATTGTTAAGAAATCTAAATTAAATTATAATTGTACATGGTTAAAAAAAATTCAAGAGACCTTGTAGGCTATGGTGAAAAAGGAAAAAAAATTTCATGGCCTAATAATGCTAAATTAGCTCTTCAAATTGTTTTGAATTACGAAGAAGGTGGAGAAAATTCTGTTTTAAATGGAGATAAATATTCTGAAACTTTTTTGTCAGAAATTATTGGTGCCAAAGCAATTAAAGGAAGGCATATTAGCATGGAAAGTATTTATGAATATGGATCAAGATCAGGGTTTTGGCGTTTAGATAAATTATTTAAAGAAAAAAAGATACCCATAACAATTTTTGGAGTTGGACTAGCGTTAAAACAAAACCCAGAAGTATGTCATGCAATAAAAAATGGTGATTATGAAATAGCAGCTCATGGTTATAGATGGATTGACTACCAAGATGTGAAAAAATCTGTTGAAAAAAAACATATGCAACAAGCTATTAAAACAATTAAAGATATTTTTGGTTCAAGACCATTGGGTTGGTATACAGGTCGATGTAGTCCTAACACTAGAGATTTAGTTTTTGATGATGGTGGTTTTTTATATGATAGTGACAGTTATAGTGATGATCTCCCCTACTGGGAATACAGAGGTAAAAAAAAACAACTTATTATTCCGTATACTTTAGATAACAATGATATGAGATTTGCTACAAACCAAGGGTTTAATACAGGTGATCACTTTTATAATTATTTAAAAGATAGTTTTGATGCTTTATATGAAGAGGGGAAAACAAACCCTAAAATGATGTCTGTTGGATTACATTGCAGACTAATAGGAAGACCTGGAAGAATTCAATCATTAAAAAAATTTTTAGATTATGTTCTTAAATTTGAAGATATTTGGATTTGTAAAAGAATAGATATAGCAAAACATTGGATTAAAAATTATTCTTAATATGAAAGAAAAAATAATATTTACTAACGGATTAATAGACTTAGCTCAACCAAGGCTGGGTACAAAAGTAATTTATAAAACTGACGACTTTTTCGCATCAGCAAATAGAATTATAAGTCCAACTATTCCAGTATTTAAAGAAGGTGTGTTTGATAAACATGGAAAATGGATGGATGGATGGGAGTCGAGAAGAAAAAGAACTTCAGGACACGATTACATTATTTTAAAACTCGGTAAACCGGGAAAAATTTCTAAGATTGATGTAGACACATCTCACTTTAACGGCAATCAACCAGCAATGGTTTCAATTGAGGGTGCATTTTCTAACACCAATAAAATTAATCACTTTAAATGGGTTTCAATTCTTCCGAAAAAAAAAGTTAAAGCTAATTCTCATCACTTTTTTTCAATCAAAAATAAAAAGATATTTACTCATATCAAATTTAATATTTTTCCTGATGGTGGTGTTGCAAGGTTGAGGTTATATGGATCTATTGAAAAATCAAAAAAAATCATTAATAAAAAAATAAATCTTGCTTCTTTATTAGATGGTGCATCAGTTATTGCTTGTAACAATGAGCACTTTGGTAAAGCTGAAAATATTTTAGCTCCAGGTAAAGCAAAAAATATGGGTGACGGTTGGGAGACTAGAAGAAGGAGAGGTAAAGGAAATGATTGGTTAATTTTAAATTCTATTGATGGAAGTTCTATCGATAAAATTGAAATTTCCACTCATCATTTCAAAGGAAATTTTCCTAGCTACTGCTCCTTACAAGCTGCCTATTTGCCACCAAAAAATTCTAAACAAATTGTTAACTCTTCAAATAAATGGAATTATTTATTAAAAAATACAAAATTGTCAGCCAATAAAACTCATACATTTAAAAATTCTTTAATGAAAAAAAATAAAATTAATTATATTAAAATTAATATATTTCCTGATGGAGGTATTTCGAGATTTAGAATTTTTGGTAAAAAGATATGACAAATTTAATTGTAAAACCGAAACCTATTACCAAAGAAAATTTTAAAAAATTTGGTGATATGATAACAACTGCAGATATCAAACCAATCGAAATTAATGATGGATATGCAAAAAGATATGATGGTATTGCAAATTTAAATACAAAAAAAGATAACGGTGAGTCCACGATTAGTATTTTTTCAGCTCTTAAAAGATCTTTTCCAATGAAAGTTGATATGATGGAAAAACATCCGCTTGGAAGCCAAGCTTTTATCCCAATGAAAGAAACAACATTTTTAGCATTCGTTGCTCCTGAGGGAGATAAACCTGACTTAGATAAAATTGAGTCATTCATAATACCCAAGGGAATTGGTGTTAATTACAATCCAGGTGTTTGGCACTTCCCATTAATCTCAACAGAAGATATGAATTTTTTAGTTGTAGATAGACTAGGTGGTGGAGATAATTTAGTTCTTCACGATCTAAATAAAGAAAATATTACTCTAGAATTTGAAATATAAAAAAAAGCCCACCAATAAAAATTGATGGGCTTTAATTTAAAATTTAATTATTTTTTAGATGATATAGCTAAGTGTATTACAGCACCTAATGATGCTCCAATTATCCAAGCGTATCCTCCGCCACCACCTAGGTTAGCAAAGAAATCATCCAAACCTAAAAATAAGATGTTTGGCCAAACTGTACCAACAGCAATGTATCCTGATAGCGCCCACGCTAACATACCTTTGCCGTTGAAACCGCCATTATAGTGATACTTGCCTTTAGGCGAGTCACTAAATAAATCATCAACATCTAATCTTTGTTTTTTGATTACATAGTAGTCAACAATCATAATACCAAACACTGGAGCTAAAATTGCACCTAAAGTGTTTACAAATGGAAATAGTCCCATTTGAGTAATTACTGCAACCCACATACCACCAATAACAAAACCAAAAGCAGCAGTTATTAAACCACCAGTTCTGAAATTTATTTTGCTTGGCATTAAGTTTGCAAGGTCATAAGCAGGAGGTATAAAGTTAGCAACCATATTAATACCAACTGTTGCTGCAAAGAATGCAAAAGCTGCAACAATTGTTAAAGCAATGTTATCTACTTTAGCTACCATATCTGTTGGACTTTCTACATATTCACCAAAAATAGCGATTGTTCCACCAGTGATCATTAAAGTAATGAATGAGAAGAAAATAACGTTACCTACTAGTCCCCATAGGTTACCTTTTTTCATTTCATCTTCATTTTTAACAAATCTAGCAAAGTCACCAAAGTTGATTACTACTGCAGCAAAGTATCCTACCATAATTGAAAATACTGCTAGGAAAGCACCAAATGAACCTAAGCCTTCAAATCCACCTGTTCTTGTTCCCCCAGAAAATATTTCACCAACTTCTGATAAAAGACCTCCACCAGCTTTAAACCAAATTACTATCATTAATAGAACCATGACAACATAAACTGCAGGTCCTGCAAAGTTTAAGAATCTTCTTACAAGATCTACACCTTGCCAGAATAAGTAAACTTGGAATGCTGATACAAATATAAATGACACCCACATTACTCCTGTCATTCCTAAAAACATCTCGGTACCTGGGTTACCAGTAATACCAGTAATTAGAAGTGCTACAGCAGTTGATGCCGCATATGTTTGTGCTCCATACCAGAACATTGCCACAAGCCCCCTTGCCATCGCAGGAAAGTTTGCACCAAATACACCCATACTTACTCGGGCGAATACTGGATAAGGAATACCATGTTTGACACTTGGTTTACCTGATAAGTTAACAAGCCACATAATAAAAAAGCCAGCTAGTATTAATGCTAAAAATACTGCCCAGCCATTTAATCCTGAAGCTATAAATAGTGATGCTGCCAAAGTATATCCAAATAAACTTTGAACATCATTTGCCCATACGTTAAAGATTTCAAACCATCCCCAATTTTTCTTATTTGATGGAGTTGGAGCTAAATCCGCATTGTAGAGCTTTTTTGATCTACTCATATTTTTCCTCTCTGTATTTTGCGAATTCAAATATTTTAAATATCGCAACGTTAATGACGGAAGCTTATGTATTTCTATAACAATTTCAAACAAATGATTTGTTTAAAACAGGTTTTAAGTATTGATTATCAATGTTAAATTAATGTCAGCCTAAAATGAACACTTCCATGATTTATTTTATCAGTTATTCCAACCACCAACTGATTTAACTTCTAAAAATTCTTCCAGACCATGCTCGCCAGCTTCTCTACCAATCCCAGAGTGTTTAAAACCACCAAAGGGTGCGTCAACCGCTATACCAGCTCCATTAACATCAACCATTCCAGATCTTAACTTTCTAGCAACTCTTTTAACTTTTTCTTTATCTTGAGTTTGAATATAGTTGGTTAAACCATATGGGGTATCATTAGCAATTTTAATCGCTTCTTCTTCCGTTTCAAAAGGTATGACAGATAGCACAGGTCCAAAAATTTCAGTTCTAGCTATATCCATTTCATTATTAACATCAGAAAAAACAGTGGGTTTTACAAAATATCCTTTTTCTAAACCTTCAGGTTTACCAGGACCTCCTGCAACTAATTTTGCACCCTCGTCTATTCCTTTCTTAATTAAAGTTTGAATTTTATTATATTGAGTTTCAGAAATTACAGGTCCTATGTGTTCTCCTTCTTTCTTAGGATCACCTACCTCAAAACTTTCTGTATATTTCTTTAATCTTTCTATAGCTTCATTATACATTGATTTTTCAACGAGCATTCTTGTAGGTGCATTACATGATTGACCGGAATTTCTAAAACATCTTAAAGCACCTCTCTCGATTGCTTCAGGGTCAGCATCTTTAAAAATTATATTTGCTCCTTTACCACCTAATTCTAAACTTACTCTTTTAAAATCTTTAGCTGCATTTTGTGAAATTAATGCACCTGCTCTTGTCGAGCCAGTGAATGAAATCATATTAATATCAGGATGACTAGTTAACGCATCTCCTGTTGTTGCTCCATCACCATTAACTAAATTAAATACTCCATCTGGAAATTTTGTTTCATCTATTAGTTCAGCCAAAATCATAGAAGATAATGGCGCAAGCTCTGATGGTTTTAAAACCATTGTACAGCCAGATGCTAATGCTGGCATTACTTTTAAACAAACTTGGTTCATTGGCCAGTTCCATGGTGTAATTAAAGCACAAACACCTTTAGGTTCATAAATTAATCTTTGATTAGGTGCGTGCTCTCCTAAAGGTTTTTCAAATTCAAAATTTTTAAGATATTTAATAAAAGATTTTAAGTGAGCAGCTCCTGTACCAGCTTGAAGTTTTGTTGCGAAATCCTTGGGAGCTCCCATTTCTGTGGTAATAGCATCTGCTATATCAGCCCATCTTTTTTTATAATTCTCATAAAGTTTTTCAAGCAACTTTATTCTTTCATCTTTCGTAGAAAATGACCAAGACTCATAAGCTTTCTTTGCAGAACTTACTGCTATATCTACATCTTCTTTATTGCCCAAAGATATAACTGCACAATTTTCTTCTGTTGCAGGATTTATTACTTTAATTTCTTCTTTGCCTTTAGGTGCAACCCACTGACCATTTATATAAAAATTTTTTTTATCTAACATCTCTTATAACTATCCTTTCTTTATGATTTTGCAAATAAATTTGTAAGTTCGTAAACTATTGTTGCAGCAGCCAATGAAGTAACTTCGGCATGATCATATGCAGGTGAAACTTCAACAACATCAGCAGATACTAAATTTAAACCTGAAAGTCCTCTTAAAACATTAACCATTTCTCTTGTGGTCATTCCTGCAATTTCTGGTGTTCCTGTTCCAGGCGCAAAAGCTGGATCAAGAACATCAATATCTATTGATAAATATAAAGGATTGTCACCTACTCTTTTTTTAATTCTTTCAGCAATTTTATCTGTTCCCTCTGTTTGAAATTCATCACAATGAATTATCTTAAATCCAAAACTTTCATCATTTTTAATATCATCTCTACTATAAAGTGGACCTCTAATACCAACATGCATTGAAGCATCATCTAAAAATAATCCCTCTTCTCTTGCTCTTCTAAAAGGAGTTCCATGTGTATAAGGTGCGCCAAAATAAGTATCCCAAGTATCCAAATGTGCATCAAAATGTACTAGAGAAACTGGTCCATTACATTTTTTATTAATTGCTCTAAGGAGTGGCACTGCTATTGTGTGATCTCCACCTAAGCTAATTATACCACCAACTTTATTTAATAAATCTGTCGCTCCAGCCTCTATCTGTTTTATTGATTCATCAATACTAAATGGATTACAAGTTATGTCACCAGCATCAGCTACTTGTTGAACTTTAAAAGGTTCAACATCATAACTTGGATGATAATTAGTTCTTAAATGTCGTGAGGCCTGTCTAATGCTCATTGGTCCGAATCTGGCACCAGGTCTATAGCTTGTCCCTGCATCAAATGGTATTCCAACTATTGCAACATCACAGCTTTTAACATCTCTTAACTCTGGTAGTCTTGCAAATGTAGATGGTCCAGCAAATCTTGGGACCTTTGTGCCACTTACTGGTTGAATTGGATCTTTGTTTTTATTTTTTTTCATTAATAGATTAAATGTACCACATTCTTTTAAATTGGAATATCATCTATATTAACGTTTATGAACATAATTATATCTTTTTTATTATTTTTTTTATTAACTTTTCAAGTTCATGCTAATACAATTTATAATCTTATTAAGATTCCCAATCTTGAGATTTATGAAACAAATACATCAAATAAACTTAGATACTTGTATGCTAAACAACCATTTACTATCGGAGTAGACAACAATATTAACTGCTATAATTCAGAAAAAAAAGTTTTAGATAAAAAATATAAGATAATTAAAAAAAATTTAGATAAATACGATCAAAAATTTTTAAAGAAAATCAATTTAAAATACATTGTTCTTTGTGAAGATTTGTCTATCTCAAAAATTAATACTGCTGGAATACCAGACAATGTAATGAAAACCTTAATATTAGACATAAAGTTTAATGAACTTTATTTTGAAAGAGTAATTCATCATGAGGTGTTTCATATAATTAATGACAGTTATAAGGAATTATTTAATGAAAAATTATGGTCAAATTTCAATATTAAAGAATTTAAATACGCCGAATGCTCAACTTGCACAGACAAATTAGGATTAGATACTTATAAAAAGACTGATGGTTTTTTCACAGAATATTCTAGATCAACAGCATCAGAAGATATGGCTGAAGTATTTTCTCATTTAATGACTAAGTCAAATCTAAATAATATAGATCCAATTTTGGAAAAAAAAATACAGTTTATTAAATTAAACTTATTAAAAATTGATCAAAATTTCTCCCTATGATTAAAAAGATCAAAGCATCTCGATCGGAAAAGATAATTCTGGTTTTTATTATTCTTTTAGCGATTTTTTCATTTGGTTCTTTTCTTTTAATAAAAGATAAATGTTTATTTGTTAAAGATTATGATCCTAAAAAAATTAAATTTGATAATCCTAAAAATATAGCAATATTAAATGTACCTTGTGGAAATGTTATAATTGAACTTTATCCCGAAGTTTCTCCTAACGGAGTAAAAAGATTCATAACTTTAGTTAAATCTAAAGCATATGACGATGTTGCTTTTCATAGAGTTATAAAAAATACACTCGTACAGGCTGGTGATTTAGAGTTTGGTAAAAAAGAAAATATCGATTATGGAAAAATAGGAACGGGAAAGTCGGGATTAGGAACTATCAATTCTGAAGTAGATGCACCTTTTGATTTTGACAAAGGTAGTGTTGCTTTAGCAAGAACTCAAAAATACAATACCGAAGATAGTCAATTTTTTATTATTCTAAGAGATGAACCTTTGTACGAAACTGAATATACTCCTATAGGAAAAGTAATTTATGGCTTGGAATCTCTAGAACAAATTAAATACCTAGATAAATCTCAATATGTATTAAGACCTGATTTTATTAATACTCTTAGAATGTTAATTAACTAAAGGTTTTCCTGTTGCCAAGGTATGTTTAATTCTTTCTTGAGTTTTTTGAGTTTCAATTAATTTCATAAAAGCATCAAGCTCTAATTTAAATAAATCATCCTCTGATAAGGTTTTATCTATTGAAGTATCACCTCCACTTAGAACATGTGCCAGTTCTTTTGCAACAGTAACCCCATGATCTAAAATAACTTTATCATTGTAAAGTTTATCCAAAATTTTATCCATTTCTCCTAAAACAGTTTTTCCAGGAAGCTTAAATTTTAGTTCATTTGGTGCTTTAAAATTTTTATTATCTTTAAGAATTTTTTTAGAAACTTCTAGTAAACTATTTCTGTTCATTATTTTTTTATCATTAGGTCTTAAATATTTCATTGGCTCTGCTTCAACAGGTGATGTAGCTGTTTTTCCATACCCAATAATATCAAAAACTTTTAAAGGTGCATAATTTGGATCTTTTTTTGCCTCGTCAGTATCAAGCCATCTTGCTAACATTTCTTTACATCCACCTCCTGCTGGAATTAAACCAACAATGGTTTCAACTAATCCAACAACAATATTTGTATGGGAGGCAACAAAATTACTTTGTACCATTACTTCAAATCCACCTCCTAATGTCAATCCTGATGGAGCTGAAACAACTGGGTATTTTGAATACTTTAAATGCTTACATGTCTCTTGAAAATATTTGATAAACTTTTCAATTGATTTAAAATCTTTTTTGTCTGCAAATTCCATTGTGTAAGTTAAGTTTACACCTGCAGAAAATTGCATACTTTCATTTATAATTATTAGAGGTTTATCAGTTGCTTTTTTTAAAGCATCCATAGAGTCGTAATCTAAAGCATTAGCTTTAGTAGTGAATTCAACAATATTATAATCATTAAATCTATAAATTTTTGCAGAGTCATTTCCATCTAAACTTGATGCTGTTTTTTTAACTTTCCCTAAAGTTTCTATATTCGTATATTTTTGTCTCTCCCCATAGAAATCTTCATTTTTAGTTTTTGATAGGTCTTCTAAAAAACTATTACCAGTAAAGTCATCAACTCTATTAAAGAAATTTTTTACACCTATTTCTTCAAGCATTTCAAAAGGACCTTTGGCCCAGTTAAAGCCGAGTCTCATTGCTTCATCAATATCATTAAATTCTTTGGTAATATTTGGAATTAAAGAGGAAGCATATTTAATAATTTTAGACAATACTGACCAAGCATATTCACCATATTTATCTTTTCGATTAATTAATGCCTGTAGATCTACTTTATCTGATTTAACATCAATCTTTTTGCTTGGAGAGTAGTCTCCAGTTTCAAGGTTGATAGCTTCCATAACTTTTGTGGCCCCTGTTTTGTTTATTCGATAGAATCCACCTTTGCCTTTTCTTCCGGTGTAACCGGTCTCAATCAATTTTTTTACTAATGGAATTTCTTTTGCAACTTCATGGAATTCATCAGATTTTGGCAGTTCTTTTATAAAACTTTTTAATACATCGGCCATCAAGTCAATACCTATTAAATCATATAATCCAAATACACCTGTTTTTGGAATACCCATTGGTCTACCAAATATTGCGTCTGCCTCTTCAACAGAAAGTTTCATTTTAAAAGCTTCTGTCATAGCAACTTGCATTGCATAAACTCCAACTCTATTTCCTAAAAATCCTGGCGTATCATTGCAAATAATTGCACCCTTACCTAATTCAACTTCACAAAATTCTTTTAATTGATTAATCTTATTAAGATCATTGTTTTCATTTTTAACGATCTCAAGCAGGCCCATATATCTAACAGGATTAAAAAAGTGTGTAATACAAAAATCTTTTTTTTCAATGTCTGTTAAATGTTCTGATAAAACTTTAATTGGAATTGATGATGTGTTTGACGAAACTATAGCTCCATCTTTTCTAGTTTTAAATATTTTTTTGTAGATTTGATGTTTAACATCTATTCTTTCAACTACTGCTTCAACAATCCAATCAGCATCCTTAACTACATCAAAATCATCTAAAATATTTCCAACTTTAATATTATTAATTTTTGATTTATCGATTAGTAATGGAGGTCTTGATTTATGAATTCTTTCTCTAGCTTTTTCACTAATTTCAGTTTTTAAATCTAATAAAGTTACTGGTATATTGGCATTACATAAATGTGCAGCAATACCACTACCCATGGTACCAGAGCCAATCACCACTACATTCTTAATCTTCATGAAATATTATTTTTACTAACGGTTTATTCCTCTGAGTCTCTCAGATCTTCTTCTTAAGAGTTCAGCAGTAACAAGTATTAAAGTTGACAAAATAATTAAGCATGTAGCAACTGCAAGAATAGTTGGGCTTAATTGTTCTCTCAATCCCGTCCACATCTGAATTGGAATAGTTGTATTTTCGAGACCAGCTAAAAATAAAACAACTACAACTTCATCAAATGAAGTTACAAATGCAAATAAACCACCTGAGATAACACCTGGTAAAATTAATGGTAAAGTAATTTTCATAAAAGTGTTAACTGGATTACTTCCAAGACTAGCGGCAGCTCTTGTTACACTGTGATCAAATCCTGATAAAGTTGCAGTAACTGTAATTACTACAAAAGGTGTACCTAATATAATATGAGCTAAAACTATTCCTGTATGAGTAGCTGCTAAACCAGATTTAGCCATAAAGAAAAATATAGCTACACCAGATATAATTAATGGCACAATCATCGGAGAAATTAATATGGCCATAATCAACCCCTTGTAAGGCATGTGTCTACTGCTTAAACCTAATGCAGCTACAGTTCCAAGAAGAACTGAACCTATTGTTGCAAAAATTGCGATAATAAAACTATTTTTGGCAGCTAAACCCCAAGGGTTTTTTGTTCCATAAATCATATCCTTGTACCATCTCGTAGAAAAAGCATCTGGATCAAGTCGTAGCATTCCTTCTGAAAAACTTAAAAACATCTCTGCATTAAAAGATAATGGAAAGATTACAAATAAAGGGGCGATTAAAAAAAAGAAAACTGATGCACAAATAGTTAAATAAACATAATGCCAAATTCTATAATGCAGTTCTGTATGTTTTGGTAAAGCCATTTTAATTATCCTAATTTAATATTATCTATTCCGACTATTTTATTATAGACCCAATAAATTGCTAAAACACCACTTAACAACATTAAACCCATTGCTGAAGCAAAACTCCAATCAAGTGTGCTCTTCATATGAAAGGCTATTTGATTACTAATTAAAGTACCTGAAGCTCCTCCGACTAATGCTGGGGTAATATAGTAACCTATAGCCAATATGAAAACTAATAAGCATCCGGCACCAATACCTGGTATTGTTAATGGAAAATAAATCTTCCAAAAAGCCACTATTGGCGTTCCACCTAAAGATTTTCCTGCTCTCATTAAGCTTGGAGATATAGTTTTCATTACACTGTAGAGTGGTAAAACCATAAAAGGTAATAAGATTTGTGTCATAGCAACATAACTTCCTGTTTTATTAAACATCATCTCAGGCCTATTGTCATCGCCAACCAATCCAATCCAAACAAAAAAATCATTTACAACACCTTGTTGTTGGAGCAAAATCATCCAGCTAGCTGTTCTTACAAGTAATGATGTCCAAAATGGAAGTAAGACACAGATCATTAGTAAGTTACTGTACTTCATGGGTAAAGTAGCTAACAAATGAGCTATCGGATATGCCATTAAAAAACAAAATAAAGTAACAAAGAATGCAATCTCTAATGTTCTAAGCCAAAGTACTCTGTGAATTCTTCTATCTTCATTGACACTAACTATTTCTCCACTTGCATTTTTATACATATCCATACCTTTTAAGTATTTCTGGCCAGTGATTGCTGGAGCTCTTTGTTTAATTGCTTGCCAGTATTCAACATTTGCCCACCTTTTATGGACTGACATTATTTGTTCTTTGTAATTTCCTTCTTCAAAGGATTTAGATTTTCTTCTTAATTTTTTAATAATACTTTTAAATCCATTTTTTGTATAATTTAATTGTGTTGATAGTTTACCTTCACGTTTTTCATCAACTAGCTGTCTGAAGTCTAAATAAAACGCTTCAAAAACTTCTTCTTCAGGTAATTCTTTTCCGTCCCATTTCTCCATTGCTTTAAAAGTTTTTGGAAGCATTTCTGTTACCATTTTGTCATCAACACTTCTTAATAACATGTCACCAATTGGAAACACGTAAGTAATAAGTAAAAATAGTAATAGTGGAGCAACAAGCAAGAAAGCTTTGATCTTATTTTTTCTTTCCGCTTTCTTTAAGCTTACCTCTAGAGGTATTCCGTCTGTTGTTAAAATTTTATTTGTTTCAGAGCTCATAAATAAAAAGGGCGGTTAATAAATAACCGCCCTTAAATTATAATATATAATTAAGTTCTTTCAAACTTTAATTATAGACCAGCTTTCATAGCTTCCCACTTCTCACCAAGCTCTGTTCCATTATCAGCCCAGAATACTGGATCAACTAGGAAATAGTTTTTAGTGTTTTGTGGTGCTGTTGGCATTTGTGGTACCATATTAGTTTTACCATCTTTATACCAAGGCTCTCCTGCTTCCATAATCGCTATAGAAGATTTTCTCCAAGGAGCGTATGCAATATATTTTGCACTACCAGCTAACATCTCTGTGTTTGTCATCATAGATAAAGCTTTCAAAGCTTTACCGTTAGCATCGTTTGGTCCACCCTTAACTTGTACGAAGTACTCGTAGTCAAGACCTTGTCCATCCCATACTTGCTTGATTGGTGCACCTTCTCCAACTTCTGCGCCGAAGAATCTACCATTCCAACCTGTAGCCATAACAACTTCACCTGAAACTAATAGTTCTGGTGGTTGAGCACCTGCAGACCAAAATACACATCCACCTTTTGGATCTGTACATAATTCTTTGATCTTGTTCATAGCTCTTTCAACACCTTTTTCTGTCTCTAAAGCTTTGTAGATTTTTGCTCCACCTTTTCCTGGTTTGATACCATCTGCAGCTAAAGCGATCTCTAAGTTCGTTAAAGCGCTTTTGTAGATAGCTCTTTTTCCAGGGAATTTTTTAGTGTTAAAGAAATCTTTGATAGTCTTTGGAGTACCTTTAACATTATTAGTGTTATAAGCATAGTTCCAAGAATATAAAATATTTCCTACAGCACATTTACTTGGCATTGCAGTAAAGAAATCTTTACTTGCTGGAGTTCCATCTGGTGCAGCTGGGAAGTCTTTGTCAAAATCGAATTCAACAAATAATCCTTCGTCACATCCATTAATAGTATCCATTGCAAATACATCGATAATATCCCATGTAATTGCTCCAGCTTCTTTTTGTGCTTTGATCTCAGATAATCCACCTGAATAATCCACCCAGTTAATTGGTATACCAAGTGCTTTAGCAGTAGGATCACCATAACCTAACTTTTGAGATTCTGTGTAAGCTCCACCCCAAGACACTACAGTTACTGCAAATGCTGAAGTAGTTACAGAGATAGCAAAAGAAATGGCTAGTAATAATTTACTAATTGTCTTCATTTTTCCTCCGTTTAAACGTTTTTTTAAAAAAGAGATTACAACAAGATAGATAAAGAGAGTCAACAGCCCATTTTGGTTAATTAACAATATATTTGGTAGTTTTACTTAGGATCTAGAGCTCTAGCATCTTCACTGTTCCAACCAATTTTTATATCCTTACCGAGTTTGATATCCATATTGGCAGAACTATTTGGAACTTTTAAAATAAATTGATTGTTACCTAAAACATTCATTCTAACTCTTGTATGATCTCCGTGATAAATAACTTCTTCAACTTTTCCAGAATGAATATTTTCCATTTTATCACTTGGATTGATTAAGGCTCTTTCAGGTCTTAAAGAAATCTTTGTTTTGTCACCTTTACCTTTTACGGATATAGGGTTAGCTAATATTTCTGTATTTGCTATTTTAACTTTACATTTTCCACCTGATATATCTGAAACCTCACCTGCAAACGTATTGTTTTCTCCAATAAACTCTGCAACAAAAGAATTTACTGGTTTTTCATAAAGCTCATTAGGGCTTGAAAGTTGCTGAACTTTCCCATCATTGAATACAGCAATACGGTTTGACATTGTTAATGCTTCACTTTGATCATGCGTAACATAAACAACTGTAACTCCAATACTTTCATGTATGTGTTTAATTTCATACTGCATGCTCTCTCTTAAATTTTTATCTAGTGCTCCAAGAGGTTCATCCATTAAAACTAATTGTGGATCAAAAACTAAAGATCGTGCAACAGCAACCCTTTGTTGTTGTCCGCCTGACAACTGACCTGGCATCCTTTCGGCAAAACCTTGAAGTGATACCATTGATAATGCTTTATCAATTTTTTTATCCGCCTCGTCTTTAGGAATTTTTCTTACTCTTAAAGGAAATGCTAAATTTTCATAAACTGTCATATGAGGGAACAAAGCATAGTTTTGGAACACCATTCCAATACCTCTTTTATGAGGTGGGATACTTGAGATAGCATTTCCATCTAAATATATTTCACCATTAGTTGGTGTTTCAAATCCAGCTAACATCATTAAGCATGTTGTCTTACCAGAACCAGAGGGTCCTAACATTGTAACAAACTCACCTTCCTCAATGTCTAATTGAAGATCCTTAACAACTAAGATTTTTCCATCGTAGCTTTTGTCAACTTTATCAAATTTAACGAAATCTTTTTTTGAAGCCATAATTTTAGGTAACTTTAAAACATTTGTATGGATAAATATCAACCATTAATAATTAGCTTTTAATATGAAGTTCTTTAGAAAAATTACAAAATAATTCAGAACCTTTGTCTGTAACTCTAATTGCTTCAGAGGCCTCTACCCCCCAATTTCCAAATTGCATTACTGCTATCATATGAAAAGTAACGTTAGGTTGTAATACGGTCATATCACCTTTTGATATGTTTAAAGTATGCTCACCCCAGTCTGGTGGATAACCAATACCAATTGAATAACCAGTTCTTGAAGTTTTTTCAATTCCATATTTGTCTAATATTTTCCAAAAAGCTTGAGCAACATCATCTGCAGTATTTCCAGGTTTAACCTCATCAATGCCAGCTTGAAGTGCTTCATTTGTTTTCTTCATTGTATCAATTTTCTCTTGGTTTGGTTTTCCAAGTAAAACTGTTCGGGCCATTGGACAATGATATTTTTTATTAACTCCTGATAATTCAATGATTGTTGCTTCACCGTCTACAAATTTATCTTCTGACCAAGTCAAGTGTGAGGCCGATGTACCTTTTCCAGTCGGTATCATTGGAACTATTGATGAATAATCACCACCAAATTCAGGTGTACCTTTTATTAATGTAGTATAAATTTCTGACACTGCATCGCATTGCCTTATACCAGGATTAATTACTTCAAAAGCTTTTCTCATTCCTAGTTCAGTAATTTGTGCCGCTGCTTTCATAAACTTTATTTCAGCATCTGATTTTACTACTCTCACCCAATTAACTAATCTTTCACAATCTAAAACTTTAGCATTAGGTAAACCTTGTTTAATTTTTTCATAACAGTAAGCTGTGAAATAATGACTGTCCATTTCTAATCCTATAGAAAGTTTGTCCCATTTTCTCTCTTTAATTAAATCTACAAGTGCATCGTAAGGATGAAGCGGCCAAGTATGAATATATTTCTCATGATATTTAATTATATTTTCATCCTTTAGATAAGTTTTAATGTACGCTCCACCTGCATCTTGATCTCTAACAAAACAAATTGGCTCATTAGCATTGACATGTACAACTACACATTGAGCATAATAAAAAGACCATGCATCGTATCCAGTTAAATAATTCATATTGGATGGATCTTGTGAGATTAGAAGTTCAATACCTTTTTCTTGCATTGAAGCTTGAACTTTTTTTAATCTAGATTTGTATTCTTCATTATTAAAATTCATAACTTAACTATTAAATAATTGACCAAAACCTTCAATTTTATTTTTAAAATTAATTTCTTTAAGAGTATCCCAAATTAAAGTTTGATTGCTTGATAAAACGACTTTATTAATTTTTTTTTCTAATTCACTTATTATTGAAAGAACAGGTAATGCTGTACAAGATACAAATAATGCATCACTTTTAGATAAATCTATTTTGACTAACGTATCAAACAAATGCTGTGGATCAACTTTACCTATATCCAGATCTGACGCTATATCAAAATAAGTAAGTTCATCAATTTCTATATTTTCATTTTTAAAATAATTGATGACAGATTGATTTATTTCATTTGTATAAGGGGTAAAAATTGATAATTTTTTTATATTTAAATTTTTCAATGCATTAATTGCTGATGTTATTGGTGTCGTTACCTTAGTGTTTGGTTTTGCTAAATTAACTTTCTCATAAATTGATTGATAGCCCGCAGCTATTGTTCCTGAAGTACAACCGTAGGCAACACAATCTAATTTTTGATCAGGTAAAATATCTTCAGTAACTTTTGGAATATCATCTGCCATTTTTTTTAAGGTTTCGTTGGTTAAAGGATTATAGCATTTAATTCTATTACAATATAAATCTATGTCCTTACCATAAATCACATTACTAAAATCTTTTTCGATTCTAAAATCACTAGCTAATGTAATTAATCCAACTCGTGGGTTATGTTTTTTTACATATTTTGGTTCTATTTTAGTAAGTTTCATTTAAAGCTTGATTAAATATATATTGATTAAATAGTCTAGTTAAATTACAGTCTTAATTGAGCGATACATAACTCGTCGATATTTACAAAATACGAAAGTGGGATCAATCGTCTTAGATTTAATTATTTAAGGAGGTTCGAATGAAATTTGGATATTTTTGCAATACCACAAACTGGGATCACAAACCCTATGATCAGTTACTAGACGAAACAAAAGAGATCACAACTTATTGTGATGAAAATAATTGGAATTCAATTTGGTATACTGAACATCATTTCAATCACGAAGGAATGGAGTCTTGCACTAACCCATTGATGATGGGTGTTGATGCTGCAGCAAGAACTAAACAGATAAGAATAGGACAAGCTTGTAATGTTATCACTTTCCATAACCCAATAAGATTAGCAGAGGACATCGCTTTATTAGATCAATTATCCAATGGAAGAGTTGAAGTTGGGATTGGTAGAGGAATTTATGGTCGAGAAGCAATCAATATGAATAAAGAGGCTGATCTTAAAGATCAGGCTAAAAACTTTAGATTGTTTGATGAAACTTTAACAATAATGAAAAAAGCTTGGACTGAGGAATTTTTTAGTCACAAAGGAGAATTTTACACTTATCCATCACCAAACTTTGTTTGGCAACATGATATGAGTCCACCAAGTGAAAAATTTTTAGATACAAAAACAAATGAAATTAAAAAGATAAGTATTGTTCCAAAACCAAAACAAGCGCCTCACCCTCCAATTTGGCAAGTAGTAGATGGTGCAAGATCAATTGAATGGGCAGCACAAAATGGACTTAACACAATAATGTGGATTCCAACAGTTAAGGCATTAAAGAAAAGATTTGAAATATATAGAGATGCAAAATCAAAAGCTGAAAACAGAGACGTTCCATTAGGAGAAGGTATTTCTTTAGTAAGAGACATGTTTGTTGCTGAAACTATGGAAGAAGCAGAAAAAATGGCTGGTGAACATATTATTAATTATATGAAATGGGTTTGTCATTGGAGAGGCTTAGGAAATCATATGGACCCAGGTGAAGAATTACCAGAGACAAAACATAAATTGGATTTATTAAATTATGATTTCTTACACAAAAGAAACTTACTATTTGGAACACCTGAATATGTGGTGAATAAAATTAATGAATTAAAATCAGAATTAAACTTACAAAATTTACAAGTTTGGTCGAACTTTCCAGGAATTGATCATAAAGCTTGTATGAGAAGTATAAAACTGTTTAATGATGAGGTGATACCAAAAATTAACTTTGATAACGACGATATAGAGAAAGCCAGTTAGTGAAACTTGAATTAAGGAAGTTTACAAAGTTTGTAGATAAAACTTTTATTGAAGGTGGAAAAGAAGCTAAGGAACCAGTTTTACTTGTTTCAGTAGCTGCTGTTTTTAAAAACCCGTGGGCTGGACAAGGTTTTGTTGAAGACTTAAAACCAATCATTTTAGATTTAGCTCCAAAACTTGGTGATATATTAGTACCAGAATTAATTAAAGAAATTGGATCAGCTGAAAAAATTTTAGCTTATGGAAAAGCTGGCACCGTAGGATTGAATGGTGAAATAGAACATGCCTCCGCCTTTATTCATACTTTAAGATTTGGGAATAAATTTAGAGATGCAGTTGGTGGTACTTCATATTTAAGTTTTACAAACACAAGAGGACCAGCAGGATCTAAGATATCTATTCCTATGATGCATAAAACAGATTCTGGTTTGAGACCATATTATTTAACTCATGAATTTACAATTCATGATGCGCCATTTGATGATGAAATTGTAATTGCAATAGGCGGAGCATCAAGTGGTAGGGCTCACGCTAGAACTGGCGATCGTTATCAAGACATGAAAGAAATGGGACTAGATCCCAAATAATTTAATGTCTTTAAATTTTGATCCTAATCAAAATTATTATCTATTTAATAAAAGAAATTCTGTACCCCTTGTATTTATTCATGGAGTTGGTCTTGATCATCAAATGTGGAACAATCAAGTAAGTTATTTTAATGAGTACTCAACTTTAACTTATGATTTAGTAGGACACGGAAAAACACCAAGTAATAAAGACAAACTTAGTCTTAGAGATTTTTCTAATCAACTTTTAGAAATTTTAGATCATTTGGAAGTTGAGAAAATAAATCTTATAGGTTTTTCATTAGGCTCCTTGATTGCATTAGATTTTTCATCCCATTTTCAAAAAAAAGTGGAAAAACTTATATTAATTGGCACTACTTATAAAAGATCAGATGAGGAGAGATCACTTGTATTAGATAGATATAATCAAGCAAAATTAAATAAACCAATATCTAAACAAGCTTTAAAAAGATGGTTTAGTGACAAATACCTTAAAGATAATCCCAAAACTTATGATTTGTTTATGAAAATCTTAAATAAAGAACCTAAGGATCATAAAAATTTTCTCAAAGCTTATGAGCTATTTGCTAATCACCATGATGATTTTGAAACCATTAAAAAGATAGACAGAAAAACTTTAGTAATAACTGGCTCAGATGATGTTGGCTCTACTCCAGCAATGTCTAAAGAATTAATAAAAGACCTTGTTAATTCTACTTATATTGAAATTAAAAATGGAAAACATCTTTGTAGTATAGAATATGCAGATGATGTTAATATGAAAATTAAAAATTTTATTAATAATTAAATGTCAAAAATTCAAGATTTTAAAATGTATATTAATGGTGAATGGGTAGACTCATCCTCTGGAAAAAAAATTGAAACATTAAATCCAGAAAATAATGAAGTTTGGGCAACTGTTCCTGAGGCAAATGAAAAGGATGTAGATAAAGCTGTTCAATCAGCTCAAAAAGCTTTTGAAAATGATTGGTCTACACTTCATCCAAGAGAAAGAGCGAAATATTTAAAATTAATTGCTGATCAACTAAGAGCTAATGCAGAACATCTTGGAAAAATAGAAACCATTGATACTGGTAAACTTTTTAGAGAAACAAAAACTCAAGCTAATTATATTGCAGAATATTATGAATACTTTGCAGGTTTAGCTGACAAAGTAGAAGGAACTGTTGTCCCAATAGATAAACCAGATATGCAAGTTACAACAACAAGAATTCCTATAGGTGTTGTGGCTGCAATTATTCCTTGGAATTCTCAAATGCTATTAACAGCCGTCAAGCTCGCACCAGCTCTTGCAATGGGAAATACTGTAGTAATTAAAGCATCTGAACTTGCTCCGGTAACTCTTTTAGAGTTTGCAAAATTAATTGATAAAGCTGGATTGCCAAAAGGAGTAATTAATATAATTACCGGCTTAGGTGATCCATGTGGTAAAGCTTTAACTACACACAATCTTGTGGAAAGAATAGCATTCACCGGTGGACCAGAAACTGCAAAACATATTGTTAAAAATTCTGCAGAAAATTTATCTCAAGTAAGCTTGGAACTTGGTGGCAAAAGTCCAGTTGTGGTATTTGATGATGCTGATCAAGAAAATGCTTTAAATGGAATAACTGCAGGCATATTTGGGGCAAGCGGTCAAAGTTGTATTGCAGGATCTAGGCTTTATTTACAATCTAGTATTTATGATGAATTTTTAAAAAAATTAATTTCTAAAGCTGAAAAAATAAAATTAGGTGGCCCAATGGAAAAAGATACTCAAATGGGACCATTAAATAGTTTTAAACAATTAGAAAATATAGAAAAAAATATAAAAGCAACTATTGAACAAGGTGGAAAGATTAGATGTGGTGGAAAAAGATCTTCTATTTCAAATAAAGGTTACTACTTTCCAGCAACAATTATAGAATGTAAAAATCACAACCTTCCTGTTGCAGAAAATGAATTGTTTGGTCCTATATTATCAGTTATGAAGTTTGATAAAGAAGATGAGGTAATAAATAAAATGAACGATAATAAATATGGACTTTCATCTGGAGTTTATACTTCTAACTTTGCGCGTGGCTTAAGAGTATCTAAAGCTATACGTGCTGGAATAGTTTTTATAAATACATACAGATTGATTTCTCCAATGGCTCCATTTGGTGGGATCAAGGATAGCGGTTATGGTAAAGAAGCAGGAATTGAGTCTATAAAAGAATACACTAGAATAAAGACTACATGGTACAATTCATCAGACAAACCGATGACTGATCCATTTACAATGGGTTAGAACTTGCCTTTAAAACATTTATTAATCTTACTTTTTATTGCTGTAGCTCATGGAAGTGCATTTCCTTTCACTAAATTAGTTTTAAATGACTCTGTTCCTCCAATTCTTATGGCATCACTAAGAATGGGGATAGTATTGTTGATATTGATTCCTTTTTGGAAATTTAAAATACCAGAAAAGAAATACATGCCTTCATTGATAGCTTTTTCAATCTCAATGGGTGTTATGGTTTATGTATTTATGACACTCGCACTTTACTATTCCTCTATTATCTCCCCTGTGATTGTAGGTTCTCAATTAGCGATACCTTTTGGGATACTTGCTAGTGCATTCATTTTAAATGAAAATATAAGTCCGAAAAAGTGGTTCTTTATATTTTCAGCTTTTATTGGTGTATTGATAATATTTTTTGATCCTAAATTAGTAGATAATTTTTTAGGGTTATTCTTTGCAAGTTTAATGGCATTAGCTTTTGCTTTTGCTCAAGTTTTTTCAAGACAACTAAGAGATTTAGATATTAGTTTAACTAATGCATTTACTGGTTTATTTGGTTTTGTAATTTTGTTGATCTTATCTTTTTTGATTGAGGGTGACACTATCTCAACTATTCAGTCCATAAGTCGTAATTCTTGGATCTTAATATCCTACCAGGCAATTGTTGTTTCTTTAGGAGCACATCTATTGATGTTTTATTTATATAAATTTTATACTGTGGGCCAAATCTTTCCTTCTTATTCTTTGTTTCCAATATTTGGAATAGCTTTAAGTTTTTTAATATTTGGTGAAGTTCCAACTGTTTTGTTCATATTGGGTGGAATTATCGTTATTGGTTCAGTCTTTTTGCTTCATAAAATAAGATAATTTACCCATTGAAAAATTTAATTAATCATAATTAAATTACCTTTTTATAAATTGTTAACAATAAGAAGGAAAATAATGAAAAAACTATTTATCGCTGCATTTATATTCGCATCTACTTTTACATCGAATACATTTGCAGAAGTTAAAATGGGGATTATCTTAGGATTTACTGGTCCTATTGAGTCTCTAACACCAGCTATGGCCGCATCTGCAGAGCTTGCTTTTAAAGAAGCTTCTGACTCAGGTTCGCTATTAGGTGGAGAAACTATTTCAGTAGTAAGAGCGGATTCTACTTGTGTGGACTCAGCAGCAGCAACTGCGGCAGCTGAAGGTGTTATTGCACAAGGTGTAGCGGCTATTATGGGCGCTGACTGTTCAGGTGTAACTGGAGCAATAGCTTCAAACGTTGCTGTACCAAATGGTGTGGTAATGATTTCACCATCAGCTACATCACCAGGATTAACTACTTTAGATGACAAAGGGTATTTCTTTAGAACTGCTCCATCTGATGCTAGAGGTGGTCAAATTTTAGCTGATATTACTAAAGACAGAAAAGTTAAAAGTGTAGCAATCACATACACTAACAATGACTATGGAAAAGGTTTAGCAGATGTTTACAAAGCAGCTGTTGAAGCTCATGGTATTAAAGTAACTACTGTAACTGCTCACGAAGATGGTAAAGCAGACTACTCTTCTGAAGTAGCGACTCTTGCTTCAGCAGGTGGTGATGCAGTAGCTGTGATTGGATACCTAGACCAAGGTGGTAAAGGAATTATCCAAGCTTCTCTAGACTCTGGTGCATTTGATAAATTCATTTTATCTGATGGTATGATCGGTCAGTCTTTAGTTGATGCATTTGGAAAAGACTTGAAAAAATCTTTTGGTTCAATGCCAGGTTCAACTGGTAAAGGTGCAGGTGTATTTGGTAATGTAGCGAAAGCTGCAGGTATCGATAGCTCTGGTCCTTACACAGGTGAGTCATATGATGCGGCTGCTTTGATTGTTTTAGCGATGCAAGCAGGTGGATCAGCTGATAGAGCGTCAATTGCAAAAAATGTGATGGATGTTGCTAACGGTCCTGGAACAAAAATTTACCCAGGTGAACTAAAAAAAGGTTTAGATTTATTAGCTAAAGGTAAAAAAGTTGACTACGAAGGTGCAACTGGAGTTACTTTTACTAGCGTCGGTGAAGCTGAAGGTTCTTTCTTAGAACAAGAAATCAAAGGCGGAAAATTCAAAACTAAAAAACAAAGATAATTTATCTTTAAAGAATTAAACCCCTGGCATTTTTAAATGCTGGGGGTTTTTTTTAAAAGAACAAATATTTATCAGCTATATACAAAGCCCAAGCTATTGCAGCACCTGTTATAATATATTTCATAATGACTATTTAATTTCTATTTTTTCTGGAAGTATACCTTTTGGTCGATATCTCATAATAAGTAATAGACCAATTCCCATCATTAAAAATCTAAAATAAGGTACACTCTCAATTAAATGAATTTTTAAAGCGTGTGTATCGTCTAAACCTGCAGTTGTTAAGTTAACCAAGTATAGTCCAATTGGCGCAGCTTCAATCCATAAGAACCAAACTACAAAACCACCTAAAATTGCTCCAAAGTTATTTCCACTTCCACCAACAATAACCATAACCCAAATTAAAAAAGTGTATCTCATTGGTCTATAGCTTCCTGGAGTAAATAATCCATCTTGTGTAACCAGCATTGCTCCTGCAATTCCAACTATAGCAGAACCCAAGATAAAAATTAACAAATGTTGCTTAACAACATTTTTTCCCATTGCATTGGCGGCTTCTTCGTTGTCCCTAATTGCTCTCATCATTCTGCCCCATGGTGAGTAAAGTGCTTTTTGTGTTAAAATTAATAATATAATTACAACTGTTAAGAATAATCCAGAGTAACAAAGTTTAACAAATACAGATGAACCCTCTATTACTAGTTGATTTAAAGCTGTTTGCCTTTCTGCTAAATCAGATATTAAAGCCAGCTTACCAGAGTTAAATTTTTCAACTAAATTAATGAACCAATCTGTTGTTTGAAGATCTACTTCATAAGGTGCTGGTCTTTTTAAACCTATTACATTTTTTACACCTCTTGTTAGCCAATCTTCATGTTTAATGATTGCTATAACTATTTCTGAAATTAGTAATGTTGCAATAGCTAAATAATCAGCTCTAAGACCAAGTGCAACTTTTCCTACTACAAATGCTAAACCTCCAGCAAATAAAGCACCAACTATCCATGAAAATACAATTGGCAGACCAAATCCACCTAGAAAACCTGTTTTAGCAGGATCCACTGCTTCTATAGCTTCAATACCAGGTTCCGCAGTAACTCTAATGATAATAACTCCAGCAATAATAATTGCAGCTATAGAGTAAGTTCTAAAATTAGATTTTTCATAATTCTTTAAAATAAATCTAATCACTAAAATCATTACAATTATCAACCAAAGACACATCAAAATATCAAAACCACCAGCTCTCCATGCTTCTTGAACAGGATCTACAGAAATTAAAACAGCTGCTAAACCACCTAGAGCTGTATAACCCATGATTCCAAAATTAATTAAACCCGCATAACCCCATTGAATATTAGCACCCATAGTCATGACTGCTGAGATCAAACAAAGATTAAATATTGATAAAGCAATATTCCAAGACTGAAATATTCCAACAAGAATAATCAATCCCATCATAATGCTATAAGCTGCAATTACATTTAAATTTTTTCTCACAGGACCTTGCCTTTAAAAATTCCAGATGGTCTATATAATAATACAATCACAAGTATTGAAAAAGACACTGCAAATTTATAATCTGTTGAAAGCAGTTGTACTAAACTATCTGGTTCCATACTTTCTGGTAAAATATACATAAAAAATTTTTTATATGCGTAAGTTAAGAGTATTTC
>Ga0209630_10001162_pt1 | contig 28987 bp, 27 predicted proteins | sample COG_01_FD_184745 | JGI IMG/M metagenome (GOLD analysis project Ga0209630, IMG submission 184745) | Pelagic Microbial community sample from North Sea - COGITO 998_met_01 (SPAdes) (version 2) | ecosystem: Environmental > Aquatic > Marine > Neritic zone/Coastal water | place: Helgoland, sampling... | reverse complement strand
GGGCCGTAGCGCAGTCTGGTAGCGCACTTCGCTGGGGGTGAAGGGGTCGCAGGTTCAAATCCTGTCGGCCCGACCATTTTAAAAACGTCAACTTGTTGGCGTTTTTTTATGGGTGCTGGCCGCCAGCGGTTTGGACCTGCGAACCAGCAGGTTTAACGAAGCATTCCAGCAACGAACGTTGCGAAACAGGAATGCGTAGCTGGCGAAGCAAATCAGAAGGGGCCTGGCATAAATGCCAACTTGAAGCCTTACCTATGGTCCTCGGATCGCAGCAAGAAGCTTGACACTCACGAAACATAGTGAGTTTTATTATGCATGAATTTATCTGAGAACGAAAAAAATTGGCTGGTATTTTTTGACGAGGCTTTACGCGGCCCCATTTCGGCAGTTGAAATTAAAAAGGGTCTGAGCGAGAAAAAGCTTAACGCGGATGATAGTGTGATTAAAAAAGGAAGCATGGCTTGGAAGCGTATCAAGCAAATCCCGCTGTTTGCACACGATGCTAAAAAATCGCCCGGAACTGGCTGTGCCATGCCCGCAGATCTCCCGATCCCCTCGACTGAAGAATTCAATGCAGTTATTACCCCTCTAATAACCACTAGTGACTTGAAGAAACCTGACAACTGGTCAAAGCGAAGATTAGCTATCGTCGGGGGGACTTGGGTCCTGCTGGGTGGCGTCGGAGGTGTTGCGGCTGCTGTGATGACTTCAAAAACTGAAGATAAGAAACGTCAAGAAGACGCGATGTTAGCAAATTACATCAACAAGGAAAATAAATAGTCTAAACCTTTCGAGTCTAGGCATCAAAAATCGATAAACGAATAGTATATATGAGCATGTTTAATAAAATAAAATCAGGCGTTGCTAGTGCAGCAGCAAACGCGACCACGTCCGCCGTAAAAAACACTGGCATTGCCACGAAGGAAGCCGAGTTAAAGAGCCTCCTTAGTCGGTACGATGATTGCTATATTATAATTGGAAAGCGAATTTCAGAGTCATTGAGAAATGGAAATGATACCGCTGACGCTAAAGTTAATGACGCGTTTAAAAAAATAATGAGCTATGATTCGAAGAGATCTGAACTAGAAGATCAGTTGAAGGAGCTCAAGGGCGAAAAGAATGAAAAGAATGAGGCTGAAGAGCTCTTGGAGGTCGAGAGTGAAGTCGAAGCTGAGATTGCCAAATGTAAAGAGCTGTTAGATATCGGGGTTGATGAGCAAAGCGATTACGACAGGAAAGTTGCTGCTCTTCAGAATCGAGTTATCCATTTTCAGAAAATCAGGGCACTAGATGCTGCGCTTTCAAAGAAGCTTATAACCGACGATATATACAATCAGAAGAAGTCAGCATTACTTGGAGAATCCGTTAGCAGCTAAATATTCTGAGTAAGTGTAGTTCTTCTCGTAAGCTATTTTAACTAAACTAGAAGGCGCGGAACTTTTATGCCACCCTTTAACAAGCTCTACCCTTAATGGGTAGGGCTTTTTTTCTTTATTAGTTCTTCACGGAATTTAATTTTATATAGCGGAGAAATAGGGTCGAACGCACATCCGAGCGGAGCGACAACCCTCATATAAACATCCACGCCAACTGCCCTCAGTTCAGCTTAAAAATTGAAGAGTCGGGCAGCATGACGCGAGAAATCAGAAGGGGGCAGATGCAGAGTGAAGTTTGAGTTTGTCTATTTTATTGTGCCTTTGAAAAACTCCCACATTTTGACGGTCGCGTAGGTGTCGAGTTTACAGTATTCGAGCATGCGGTCATGTAGTTCTTGTTTGCGCTCAGGCGTGGTATCCGAGTTGATCGCTTCCTTGTAAGCATCGACAGCGGCCATGCCGTTCTGCACCTCTTCTAGGTCTGAATATCTGAGTTCAGAGATAGCAGGAAGCACTGCCTTTAGGCTCCAGCTGCCCTTTTGTGAGGGGTGATAATAACAGTCCCGAGCAATCGGCAGTAGGTCGTCCAAGCGACGGATGATACTGTTCAACTGACTGGTATACTCGGGGAAAGATTCTGCCAGGCTCTTCAGCACGCCTTTCTCGAATCCGGCATTATAAGCAAAGATCACTCCATCATTACCGCAGTCTTGTATAAGTTGCTCGGCCAGCGCTTTGCGAGGATCGTCACCACTGGTATCGAGGAACTCAGCATGACGTAGTCCGCCGCTCTTGTGGACCAGATGTAGGCTGTATTGAAAGGGGAGCTGCTGGTAGGGACGAGTGCCTTTCCAGATCGGAACGGGGAAGGTCACGGTTTCAAAGTCTAGGAAGTAGGTGTGGGTGGCTTGGGCTCCGAGTGCGGTTGCCGCGCCTACTGCATCAAAGTAGGTCTCACCTGATAGAGTGGCTGCCTTTACCCGTTGTTGAATCAGGTTGAGTTCATCGTCTGGAGTGTCGTGTAGTTCGGTGATTCCACGCCTCTCCCAGTCGCTCACTTTGGCAGTATGAATTCGGGGGAGGATATTTGTCGGGATCTCTGGTTGAGTGACATCTTTCCGGCAGTAGTCGTAGAATCCGCAGGTGAAAGGTTCGCGGCAATGGCCGCCGATCTTGATAATTGGTTCGACTTCCTGTGCCGCGGTGGATTGTGCGTCCGCAATCCACAGTTCCACCTCCGCGTGCCGGCCTTTCGCTTCTTCAGTCAAATCCTCCACATGCAACAGCCCGTCGTAGTTCTCATTCCCGGGATAGATGAACTGATTGTTGATGTGTGCAACGCCCACCTTCGATAGCGCGAGTCCACTGCGTTGGGCGATGTAGGTCTGAATCGCGACATCATCACGGTGGTAGTCTTTCACGCTGGTCGAAGACTTAACCTCGATCATCTGCCAGCGTAGAGCAGCAGATGCAAAGTCCGGCAGCATGATATCCGCAATGGCGAGTGAACCTGGGATACTAAACAACGCCTCGAAGATAAGTCCCTTTCCAGTTTGCAGCAATGCCTCAGTTTGAGCCGCAGATTCATCCCAGCCAATATCATTGGGATCTACGTTGAAGCCAGTTCCGTCAGGATCAAAGACCCTCTGCGCGATGTCACCCACCTGATAGCCTATGTTAAAGGCTGCTTGCGAACCACTGTCATCTATGAGCTCGGGCTTGTGGAGCTCCAGCCATAACCGTTTCGGGCATTGTCGGAAGGCGATGAGTTTTGATTTAGAAAGTTTGCGCATGGTGAAAATCACTGCTACGAAAAAAAGGCCAATTTCCCCAGCGATAATTAGATGGCGCAAATATGGTGACTCCCGAGCAGCAATCAAGGGTGAAAACTAGGCCTGTGGAACTAATTATAAAACTGTTCGCGTTGATTAGAATGGCTGCAGATTACCCCTCAAAGCGCGCCCTAGGATTTACGAAATTTCGACTAAATCCTCCCGCTTTTTGCGGCGTGCCAGCAGCATCTATTTTAGAAGTTTATTATCTCTAAGGCCTTTAATTTTGATTGTACCCAAACTCTCTAGTTTGAAGAACCAGCTTCCACCAGCTTTCCCTGGCAAGTATAATTTTGTCATCGGTGCTAGACTTGAAAATGTCCAAAATGGAATATTCAAAGTTTTGCTTTATGTGTTGGGTGGTTACTTTTTTGAGCTCCACATTCCCGCCGTGTCCTGTTGCTATATATGAACGCCAGCGCCCTAATATCATATTTTCCCCATACGCAGATCCAACATACATTTTTCCATTTGATTTATCAGTGATAAGATAAACTCCCTTTTGATTTTCCAGAGCTGTCTTCCAGCTTTCTTTTCTGATCACCCTGGACATCTCACTCCAAGAAAGTCTGACACTGTCGTAGCCTGGGAATATATCGTTGTCGAATGTATCTGGCAGCAGTTGAGCGACCTCACATTCATCGATCACCGAGCTAGCGAGACGTACCATTGTCTGGGATTTGTTTTGGAATTTAACAATGAGTCGGCCAATATACTTTTCGTATTCAGGGAGACTCTCATAATCGTAGCCTACGCCATTATATTTGTTCAAATCTTTGGTCACTTTTCCGACATGAAAAAGAAGCCACAGATCGTCGTCGTTAAGCCTTAGAAACCCGACCGTAATCTGGCCTTCCTTGAAGGACTTTTTCTTGCTGTAATTCCAATATTGGCCCCCAAGTAAAGTGCTGGCTTCTGCATTTTTGAAAATTTCGATCGGATTCCAATTACCTTTAAACATCAAATTGAAGCGCACCTTCACTCTGGAGATATCTTCGAAATTTAGTAGGTCATTGAGGAGTATTTTATTGTGTTTATTCATCTTCTGTTCTTCGAGCTTACAATCTTTTGCAAAAACTAAAGGATACCGTTTAGGATACTCGCGAGCAGTATGATTCCAGTCTTAAATTACGTGAGCACTGAAAGCCACTTTACAAGTGGTGCATACCAACTCTTATGGATCAACTTTAGGCAGATCACACTACTGCATCGTCAAGGAGATAGGCAGTAACCAGATAACAATTATCTGATAGATCTAAGGTTGCCCAGCTCCCGTTCGAGTTCGGCTTTCTGCACCTGCAATTCACGGATACGGCGGGCACGTGCCTCGGCTGCCGCTCTCTCCTGCTCAATGCGCGCTATCTCGTTTTCGAGTTCCTCTACCTCATGCTTTTCACGTAGAATCTCTGCGTCAGAGACCGTTCTACCCACGAGGATATCGCGTCGACGTTCTTCTGCAGCCCTACGAACTTCTAGCTCGTACTCACGCTGCGCTTTGCGTTGCTGAATGTCTCGCTGACGGTTGTTTTCGCGATTGGCTAAGATCGCACCAGTCACTGCCCCCACTCCGGCACCAATCGCCCGCTTCTCGGAGCGATCTCCACTCATCTGATTGCCAATAATCGCGCCCGCTGCCGCACCAACGCCGCCATAAGTGATGGCGCGATCTCGATCAGAGTTACCAGTAATTGGGAACGGAAACGCATCGCGAGAGCTCTCGTAAGCGTGTGCGCTAATAACGGTGATACTAATAAAGATCGATATGATAATATTTTTCATGGTGGATTTAGGGCAATGTACAATTGGTAGAATACGATGCATAAAATAAAATATGACTACTTAATATACCGACTAGAGTGCAAATCACAAGCTAAACTAACTAGCTTTAGGGAGGGCCAATAACAGCAGTTTTTAGCAATTCGCCGCCGGCTAAGCCAGAGGCAGGCAAACTGCTACCATCAAAGTATTTTTAAACGAAGTGCTGCATTTAGCATATTTTGTCATTAAATAAATAACTAGGCATGCCTCAGCGGGCTCCGCCGCAGAATTTGTAATTCACACCACTGGCGCTGCCGTAGCTGCCATTGCCAGAAGCATAATAGCGGCAGACCTCTCGGTGAGTTTTGCCAGTGCTGCTAATCCAGAAGCGACCGTTGGTTTCACTGGATTGGTCTTTGGCTGCGCCAGCGCGCGCATACCTGTCACCACGCTCGGTGCCTGCGGCGGCGATCCACAAGGCGCGGGGGCGGGCACGCTCGACGGTTTCGAAGCTGACGGGCAAGCTAGGGAAGAAGTCGAGCCCAGTGAGTTGTTCGATGCGGTCGACGCTGACGACATAGGCGCTGAGGTCGTTGCTCTGCGGGTCCTGCGGAAAGACAAAGGCGGCGACGCGCAGAGCCTGATTGCCGGGCTGCTGATCGACAATAATCTTAAAGCTACCCTCAGGGATTGAGACGCCGCTGGGCATGCGATTGGAGTGGTCGGTATCGATCGCGCCCGTGATGACCCAGACCTCTTGAAAAGCGGCGCCCATGCCCATTTCGAGTTGCTCGATCTGGCGCCACACGCCGCGTCGATTGAGCTGCGGTGCCTGCGGGATGATGTTGGTCATGTAGAAAGTCTCGCGCTGCGCAGTGGGGCCAAAATAGGAACCGATTACGGCGTTGCTGGCCAGATGGCCGCGATCGTAGCCGCTGTGGGTATAGTCGTCGTGCTGGGGTTCGCCGTGGACGCTGGGATCGTCGAGGAATCGGCTCGGGCGCTGGGCGGTGCGGTATGCGGGGGCGCCGTGCAAGCGATACGCAACCCACGCGGGGTTACCGGTCTTGGGGCTGTAGCCGACAAGGTAGCCGATCCGTTCAACGACTTGGACGTCCTCGGCGATCTGCGGGATCCCGCAAATGATGTGGTCCTCTGGAGCTGCCGCAGTAAGCAGCGCGCAGGCGAGGTACGGTATGAAGTATTTGGCGAGGCACGGGGACATGTCGATCGGCTTGAACGGCGAAGTAAAAGCGCGGAGCCTAGCATAGATCTGCCAACTCTGGCGCTCTTTTAATTTTCAAATTTATGCGGCAGATCACTAACTAGCCCAAACTGGAGGGCTAGAGCCAGCGAAGTAGTGGACCAACAAACAAAAAAGTGCAGCCAATTTGAACTAAAATCCAACCACGGGGTATTGCTCGAAGCGCTACGCGAGCAGCAACTAATCAATCAAATTGCTTAAATTACAGCCAGTAGGAGTTCCGATTGGCATTCCTAATTGCGGTTGCTATTTATGACATAAATAAAGCACTCAACTAATAGCTGATTTCTACTTGTATGGAATTCGCAGCCTCAAGAACGTCGTCTGAGAGCGCAGTTATGATGTCAAATTTGCTTTCAGTGTCGATTAGGGCAACATTTTCACCACTATCAGAAAAATCTTTGTAAAATAGAATCGTAAGCGATTCCGGCGCTCTTGAGTTCCAGCAGTTCTGATAACCCTCACCAGCGATCAAACTACTGCTAGACTGAATTTTGCTCTTCTTTTGTCCATCGCCTGGCGAGAGAAAGTCTTCAAAGATAGTCTCACCGCTAGAATTAAGCATGCGCAGCTCGACGCTGGGCGCCTCCACAATCCATTCGGGAGCCGTACCAGTCTTAATCTTAGCATCTTTAATTCGTTGATTTAATGCAGTAGCGTGTGATTTCGGCAAGGCATAGAGCCTCGCTTGTCCATGGGAATTGTAGCCCGTACCTGTTACCCCACCTCTACTAAAAGTTGCATAACTATTCCGCGAAAAGAAGTCATCACTACGAGCGCCATGATCCGCATCAGCGAATAATAGTAGGAAGAAAGTATCCTCATGGTCGTACCCTTTTTCCCTAGAATCGATAGTCTTAATCTGACCACCTTTGTAGCGGTCCACTGATGTTTCGTCTAGAATCTTGTACGCGTTTTCAAGGAAGTCTTGCTTGATTTGCACCGTGACAGGAATGCGGACCCACGTTTTATCCTCAAAGTCTATTCCTGCCTTAGCTAAATCACGTTGTAAACCAGGATCTTCGACGAGCGAAACTTCTCCAATTTTAATATCAACCGCTTCATAATTTCGAGCGGGTGCCAGTATTTTGTCTACCACCAATTCTGCCAGATTGTCCCCCTGACTTTGCTTAACTTTGGCTTTAGCAAATAGTCCTCCTTTTATTTTCGCTTCACCCATTGCCACCTCTCTAATGTAGCGTTTAAAGTCCTCTATTCGAATGGTGACGCTTGCAGTCACTTTTTTCATAGATCCAGTATCTGCGACATCAAGGATCGACAAGGACTCGACCGAGCCTTGCGAATAGCTGGAAAAACTCGAAGATATGGTTTTGCTGGTCTTGGAGACGGCATTTTGAATTTCGGTCTTCTGCTTGATGAAATTCTCCGCATCGATGAAACTGCCGACTACTTGCGTGAGTGCGGACTCAACTGCGTTTTGAGTCGCGCCATTTACATCTTCGCCATAGCCGATTGCTGTGACTGTTTCTAGCTCCTCGGCTATCATCACGGTTGGCATGAGAAGAATGCTGCTGCAAAAAAAGCAGATCGAATTCTTAACGATTTTTAATTTCATTTTCATAGTTGATTTATATTTGGGCGCTAGAAAGATAGCTTTTGGCGCTTGGTGGTGGTTGATGTTCTAAGCAGATAAGGTAGTAAAAGAAATTCAACTTATCTAGGAATCGGCCTAATACAGGGAAATATTAACAAAAGAACGCGTAGGTGACTGTGCCGCAAAAAGCTCCAACCAGTAGGCACTTAATCCTCCGCGATAACGATGATCCAATCATTCCCATTCAACTGGATCTCTTCCCCTTTTGGTATCCCCATTTGGACGACATAATTCGCCTTGGACTCGTCAACACGAAGCACTCCAATAACAGTTTCTTGGCGCTCACGCCCAGCTTTAACTAAATTACCATACTGGAACGCTTTAGCATCTCCGACATACGCCTGGCACTCGCGCAAATGAATTTCGCAGCCATCTGAAGTCAGCAGCTCATCCAGTACGGGTTTGAGGTTAGGATTTTCAGATAATTGTACCAAAACTTTGCTTACAAAGTTTTCACTCGCGATGAAATCATCCTTGGCACTGCCAATCGCCAGCAAGCGGTTTTCACTCAATTGAAGCTCAGATGTCACTTTCACTGCTAAACAGCGACTCTTGATTAGAGCACGCAAATGCGCCAAAGTTAACAAGCTTTTGTTATCTGCAACGGTCGGGCTTAAAGAGTCTCGGTAGCTAAAGAGAATAACATTCGACACACCTCCCAGATCAATCTGCTCAAGCGCTTTAAAGCTGCATGTATCAATCGATGTAAAATTAATACTCAGATTGGTGAATCGCTCCGCTATCGTTAGGTCTGGATCCTCTGACAGTTTTGAATCATAAAAAACATTAACCACCGAACCTTCTGCTATAAAGTCTATGAGCTCTTCGATGAACAAGTGAGACCACGAATGCCAACCAATAATTACAATCTTTTCCGCCTCAGATGGCTCAGTATCCGGCGCATCGAACACGATCTCACTAGACCGCAACGAGACAGATTTAGATAGATCGATCAACGAGTCATCTTCCGCTATAATAATAAGCTGATCACCGTCTTTGATTTCTGGATTATCTATTGCATTCAGACTAGTAACGCCTGCTTTTGTGTAGATTCCAATGAGGGAGGCACTGCCCAGACATAAGATCAAATCATCATATCTGCGACCAATCATCGACTCATTCTGATAAAAATAAATCTCTACCCCATCAAAGGAAAGTAGTTCATCGTAGACCGCAATCAGACCACCTCTCCTGGCCGCTTGAACCATCATTCTGGTAATTAATTGGGCTGGTTCTATGGTAATTACATTACTGCATTCAGCAATTGCCAGAGCGTTATTGCTATCATCAACCTCGGCAATAATCGGCCCGATGGTCTCCGCGTCAGAAAATCCCTTAGATAGGGCTAAAGTACGCTTTAGGATATTAGCATCAGAAAACTCGGTGCCGTCACTAAATAGAATAATTGAGCGAGCGAAGTTAGGACGAACCAATGCAAGTGCGGCATAATCTTGCGGCTCTCCACTACGACAAATGATTTTGGTATTTTTAGTGTCTGCTATGTGGTCATTGAAGTAATCAACCATTTCTGACTTATCGCGGTCTGCAAGCACGGTTATCACCGGGCTGTTACGACTTTCATTGGCAATGATGAGTTCCTTCACGGCGTCCACCATTTTGGACGACCACCCTAAGATAAGTGTATGGTCGGCCACATCGACGACCGATCGGCCCTTCCTTAATTCGGTCACCACCGCATCGATTCCTGCCGTGAGCACACCAATGAGTGTACCCACAATAAGAATGCCAAAAATAGACACGCCTAACATCACAAAGCGGTAGGCCCATCCTATTTCATAAACCCCACCTGGGTCCATCGCTAGATTCAAGGCCAACCAAAAGGACTCGACCAACCCAGCACTTTCGAAATCAGCTGAATTACAAAAACCCGAGTTAAGCACGAGAGAGGCAACTGCAACAAATAACAGAGTCGCGATTGACAACCAAAACAACAAGGCGCGTGTTCCATTTTCAAAAATGGAATGAGCGCGATATTTAACTTTACTCGTTAGGGATAAGGAATGGCGATTCATGAGCAATAGGTGAATTTGATATTTCTGGTTTAAGTGAAACGTGAGTTTTACTTAAATATGAGGCAGGTCGCAAAACATGCCGAGCACTCGATTTTAGTACTCTTAAAGCTTATGGACATGCGTGGGACTTATGCATTGATCGTATGCAGTGCATTCTCTAAACAGCGCCGCGTGATTTCCTGAAAGTACTCAGCAGAATCGTTACTATCAATATTAGCCACAGCTCTCAAAATTGCTAGTGACTCTCCTAACTGAGATGGCAGAGCCGCGATCGTAGCTTCGACAGCAGCCTGCTCTGCGTTAACTATAATGTAGCTAGCGGAGGGGAGAGAGTCGGCAAGTATACTTTCGTCAGAAAAAAGTTCATTAATGAAGAAGACATTCTTATGGCCAAAAGTCTCTTCGAACTTACAGTACACATGCTCTTGTGGCCGCTGCTCGTCAATTTCGCAACGCACCGTAATCACCTCATTAAAGTCGAAATTAGGCTTAAATGGGTGTATCCCGATACGTGAACGCTCCACTGAGAACGTATGGACTTTCTCGATAATATAAAAAGCCATACCAGCGTATACCAGAAGAGTTAAATCAAATAAATACGGCGTGTAACTCACTGATATTACAGTAATCGCGACCGCAGCAGATTGAGCTATCCAGAAAACGACATCAATAATCGTGCCACTAATGCCGCGGAGATATAGCAGTGCCAGCAGCAACAGAAACAAACAGCCCATCAGAGCCTGCATCCACAAACTAATAGGCCTTAAATAGGTGTTATTGATCGCATCATCGATGGCATTTGCGATGATCATATTATCGTCCGCACTACGGTCAACAGGCGTCACCTTAGGTATTGCAAGACCAGGTGCCGTTGCGCCGATAATAACAACTTTACCCGCAAGGCTGTTCATATCAAATGATTCATCCGCGCCAGTTAGACTCGCATAAACATCTACAAAAGGGACCCTCTGGTACGCACCCCGCTTGTTACGCCAATTAATCAAATAATCATTTGGCATTTCGTGCGGCACCTGCCCGAGGTGCTCGATGACACGACTGGTGATACCAGCCAGGCTGAATCCTTTGTCTTGATATCTAAGAAACGATTTACGGATGATGCCATCATCTTCAATAATGAGGTTGTTGACTCCTAAATGACCGTGAGTAGTTTCGAAATAAGGGTAAATGACTGCAACCGTACGGCGACCAAACGACTCCGTCTGATATTCTGCGCCCTGTAGCATCCCAACTTCAACTTCACTCTGATCATCATTTTTTTCAGGTAAGCGTGTAATTGGATACACGACTTGTTTGAGTTCAGATGCCGCATATGCAAATAATTCATCCGAATCTGGATCTTTGATATCTGCATCACTAAACATCAAGTTGAAGACGATACTTTGTGTCCCGATTTCATCCAGCGATAGGAGTAACTCAGCAAACACTGAGCGTGGCCAAGGCCAACGCCCGTATTCCTCTGCCATTTTTGCCAGCGATCGCTCATCGATGTCGATAATGACAATATCGTCCGACGGTGCAGGTCCACTAAACCTATACTTCATTGCTGAATCGAGGGTACCCGCATTGTAAGGAGCTCCTTCACCCCCACTAGAATGGTCCTGATACAGCACGTACCCGACCAAACCCATCGATAAAATAACACTCAGCCCAAGATAAAAACGAGCGTTGATACGCCTAGAAAAGTGGCCGTAAGCAACCAACCACCTAAACAGCGGTTGCAACAACTGCATCAGTTTAATCATGTTATTATTTGTGGGCAATCAGCCTTTTTTAATGAGCGTTACATAACCCACAGTAGCTGAAGCTAGACAGCATAGAGCCACTCACTGTCGAATCACTGGCTGAGGCTTCCTCAGTGGGCTCGAGTAGCGCTTGATACTGCAGGATGCGTTGCGCATACACCGAATCGACCGCAACGTCCTCTAGGGAGGGGTTGCTTATCAGGATTTCTGCGAGCTCATTTATTCTCTTTTCAGCAGTCGGGTGTGTTTTATATAAAAAGCTCACATCTGCCCCACTACCAGCTGCACGCACCGCAAGTGATTGTAAAACACCGAAGGCGCTGGCGCAGTTATACCCAGCGATGGCAGCGTACCGTATGCCGTGCTGATCAGCCTCGAACTCGCCGCCACGATCAATACCACTGAGTATCGATTGACGAATAATACCTTCCAGCGCATTGAATGCCGCCTCAGAGGCCCCTGAGCCAGCATCTACCTCGGACACTGCAATATCCGCGACTCCTGAAATTAGCTTCTGCTTCTTAATAATCTTCCAGTGATGTTGCAAAACAACATGGGCAATTTCATGCCCTAGTACCGTGGCGAGTTGATCCTCGCTATCGAGCATATTAAACAAGCCAGAAGTTAGTAAAACCTTCCCCCCAGGTGCAGCAAATGCATTAACTGTCGGCGAGTCGATGACTCCGAAAGCCCATGGAAGTTCAGATCTTTCCGTTTGAGCTGCGATATAAGTGCCAAGGCTCTGCACATATGAAGCGACCGCTTCATTCTGAACGAGAGGCGCAGCACCTAGATAGAGTGCGGTCACCGCGTCGCCCGCAGCGATCTCTTCGTCGTCTCCCTGGCTCGACATTGCGGTCGACAGTAGTGAAAGCCCTTTGCCCGCGGTATCTGAATCAGACTTTTTGGAACTGGATTCTTGTTTGCTTGATCCAAGGTCCATAGGCAAGCCCTTGGGTATTTTCGGCAGGCCGAATTTAGCATGGGCATTGATCGTCAGCGCGAGGCAGAGACCAGAAAATATTAAAGATAGAAGACACAAGCGGCGGGATAAGTTAAACATAATGGAAATTCTCTAGTGATTAAAAAGTAAGGCAGGTTAGATTAGCGACGTTTCTTCTTCTGGTCTTTTTGCCGCTTGGATGCTTTCAGCTCAGGGACTTCACGGGTTTCTAAATCTGCAAAGAACTGCTCCGCATCAATCGTCGACTCGAACGCCTTTAGTTTTTCGAGCTCATCAAAGTCAGGCTGCGAAGTCTCGAGCAACTCAGTACCAAGGCCCCGTGCACCAGAACTGGCCACGCTATTGCCAGCTGCTTGACGCCCACTGGCTAATCCGGACAGACCGCTACCTGAACTCTTTTCCTTGAATTTAACCTCGGTCACTTTAAGCCATCCAGCGGAAGGCTCTTCGACCTTGAGCCATAGCCCCTTTCGTTCGCCGATCATTAATGAAGTGCCCGACTCGATACTTTCCAAAGATTCTGCTTTGGCGCTAGCGGTCGCTCGAAGCGAACAATCTCGCTTCGCTTCAGCTTCCAGTAAAGCGCTCGCCCATGTCGAGCTAAGCATGAATGAACACAGAAAAATGAGACAAGTAATTCGTTTATATTTTGGCATATCGGATAAGGTAGACTAATTATAAATTAACAGGGTTATGATGATTGAGGGTTGATAAATGTTAGTTAGGCTTCGGCTGGGCGAGCAATTGACTTGCTTCGCGATAAGCCCATTGGCCCGGCGAAGCATGCAGGCAGGCAGCAAGGGCCATGCCTGTAGCGAGTTCATGCTTCGACAGCGTTGCATAAATGAGAGCTAAATTAGCCATCGGGTTGGGCGCCTTCGTGTCTAAACGCAGCGCCTGACGAAAACAGGCCAAGGCACCCTGCAAGTCTTCACTCTGCTTGAGCAAAACACCCAACAAATTCCAGGCCTCAGCGTGGGTGGGGTCACTCTTCAGCGCTTCAAACAAGTCGCGCTGGATCGTGTCAATTGGTTGCCCCTGAGTAAATTTACTTTCCGCTTTGCGGTAATGCAACTGGGATGCGCTACGATCCCAATCGCCACTGAAATTAACAAAGCCCTGCTGCTGTCGCACAGTAGAGACAATGCGCGGGTATGTCGTTTGCAGGGTGGTCTCTAAACGCAGCGGATACTCTTTTAACGCTGCGTTAGATGTCTTTTCGATAGTACCCTCGAGTTCTGAATATAAGACACCCTGATCCCCCGGGCCTGCCAACATCATGCAATTGATGTATCCAGTGAAATCATAACCCACCAAATATTCTCGACCTAAACATGCGAAAACTTCAGGCAAGGCAGGAAAGTCAATTAACAGCATTTCGGCCTCGGCAAGCTCGAGTCGCTGCCCTTTAAGCTTCCTCATCTGGGTCTTTAATTTAGCATACCAGTCAGCGCTGAATTCGTCCCCCAGTCGAGCGCTATAGTTTGCGACTATGCTGTTTTGATTCATCTGGTGGTTATGAATGGATATTGCACAATCAAAGGCATGTATGCTGTAATAGAACAGAGATGCGTCCGAAGTTTGCTGAAGTCTCAGCAGTAGTTCACTGGTCACTGCTTTTAAAGACATCGGATCATTGACTGCCTTTAGCTTCCGCAAGTCGCTCTTACGCAGGGCTACGACGTAATGATAGTCTCCTTCGTTTTCGTGGTTGAACACAACCCATCTGGGTAAATTCTGATAGGCAATTTTGTTGCCTCCTAAACCGAGTTCCGAAGCCAGACTTTCAAGCCGACCCTGCTGTATTGCTGCAGTTGCGACCAAGCTCTGTCCTTGATGCCTTAAAACATATCTGCTGATCAGTTCTTCTACGGCCAACATCCCGTCGCCCTCACCAGAATCCATCGCATCACCCGAAAAACTGAAGAATACAAACTGGCCTATCTCGACTTCAGTATTCTCGAGTATTCGATCACGATTCTCAGAGAAAACCACAAGCGCACTGGTGCTACTCACATCAGCCAATGAAGGTGACACGAGTAGCATCAATACCGCTACTGAATTGAGAATTAGCTTCAAAATAAAGGTTTAGAAGTCGTCGTCGATATCATCAACACCGCTCAAAAAGCTTCCACTTTTTACGGCTCCAGGCCGTGAAGGCGTCGCTCGGAGCTGGCTGCTCGGGGATACAGCATTGTTAGCAGCCGCTGCCGGTTTTGCATTTCTAGCAACATACTCCGAGCTAACTGCAGAAGCGCCGTCTAATTGACCAGCACGTCGAGCTGTAGGATCATTCTTCTTGGATGCGGCGACAGCCTGCATCCCCTCAACCTCACCTTTTAGGTAACTTTGATTTTCATTTATTTCAGTCAAAGTGGCATATGTATCCTTCATTAGCTCTGATGATTGAGTAGCTAAGGCACTGTTCACACTCGCAACAGCAACAAGCATATTCCTGCCAGAAGCTGGATGCACAACCTCCTCGGTATGGACAATTTGTAATCCCCTTACCTGCATATTATCGACTGAATTCCTTAGCTCAACCGACATGTCCTTAAGTACTTTTTCTTTATTATTGCCATCAGCTCCCCTCACAGTTTGACGTAGACGCTCTGCTTTTTTATAACTAGATACATCACCAGCTAAGGAAAGTATAGCGTGAGATTTAGCCCACAATTCAGCCTCCATTGTGACTTCAGAAATCGAAGAGAAATCATCTGGATCATACTCTACCGCAGATATACCAACAAAATTAGTGCTGCCATCCTTTGACAGATAACGTCGAGAACCAACCATTACAGATAAATCTAGATCCCTCAACCACTGATCAAAACTCTTTTTGTTTGGTCGTGGCTTCAGTTCTGTATTACCGAGCAAAATCGAACGGGCTTCTAGCTCTAATTTGGGACTCCATGCTACGAGTATTGCGACTTTGTATCCTCCCCTCAAATCATCGTAAGATTCAGATTGTGCGACAGTCACAGCCCCAAACAATGGCATTTGTGAAGTTATTTCAACCTCACTTCTTTGTTGCTTCTCTAACGAACCCTGCAAATCAGCAACTTCCTTGTCGATTTCAGACTTTAATTTTAAGGCTGCTTGCTCTGCCTCGTTTGCCTTAGATAGTCTGAGTTTAAGATCTTGGATGCGCTGTGCTTTATCCTCGCTGATCTGATCAGTCGTATAATTCTCATCTAGCTTCTTTATCGCGGCATCTAAAAGAGCCTTAGAACGGTCATTATACCCTGCCCCAGCGATCTGATCCGATAACGCTTGGTCTACACCTTCCGTTAATGATTGAGCCTCGGCTCTAGCTTTTGCTAAGTGTCCCTGGGCGTCTTTTTGCTTTTGCTCAAGTGCTTTCTGTTTTGCTTTCAACTGCTTAGCAATAGGATTACCCGGTATCTGTAGTACATTCTCAGCTGAGGCTGTAGTCAAAAAACCCTCAATGATAGAGGCCTTTGCTCGCAACTCTGCCTCAATATAAAGTGATTCACGTATTGCAGTGAAATCAATAGGTTCTGATGCATCAACGTTAGCACCGGCCTCAACCAATTTAAAAATTCTGCTCTTCTCAGGATCCCAGTAGAACTTACTCATTCCCTTTGATGTAGCCCATTCAGTAAGTTGCTTCCTCGCGGAAACGGCAGGCCTAGGTGCGACTGGGGCAGCTTCTTGCGCTGTAATCACAGCCTCCAAGCCTCCGTCATTATTAACGCTATCGCCAGCGCCCGAGGCACTAGAATAATCCTGAGCATACGCAAAAGAAGCACCCAGTAAAAAAATAGGTAGTATAAATTTCATAGTTAGTTTTTGGTTGGTTGTTATTTAGTTTTTTAAAAGTCGTAATTTAGTCGAATGGTAGTTTCACGCCGCCATTACCTTGAACTTGGGTGCTGCTCTTTCGCCAGTTTGGGTTTGAGCCAGGTTCACTCACTGCAGGAGCACGACATACCAGCGTCTTCGGCGCAAATACTTCGGCAAATTCAACTTCCTGCTCGATGATGTTGGCTTGTGCGCTCTTCGGGTTCACTCGGCGCACTTCAATCGTGCCGATGTAGAACTCTTCTCGTCCCAAGCTCTCCTTGGTGTAAGGATCAATCTGGCGTTCTCCGTATTCGAACACCTCGAAGACGTCCCCGGCACTAAGTAAGTCGCCGCCCTGATTGAGGTATACACTGTTGCCACGCACCTTGGTGATTAGCATCGGATAAATGGCACCCATAATTTTCTGTGTGATGCGCTCGGCGGCGATTTCGCACATCGCCGAATCCACGTTCTCGAGACGACTGCTCTGATCGATCTGAGCGATATCGTCCCGACTGATCTGTAACCTCGCAAAATCAGCAAATTTAATCTGCTGCGTAGCTATATCAATAATCCGATAACTGACCTCAAAATTGCCCTCCCCAACTTCAGAGGAACTACCGGTTAATTTAGAATGCACAGTCTGCGTCGAGAAATTTACATTTTCTAGACTACCGACGATTAAATAGTCGGCAGACACTTCGACCCCCAGGCGGGCGATATCCTCCATGCTGGCATTCGTGCCAGACAAAACGCGATTTTTTTCACCGACGATTTCGCTCATGTACTCGCGATCCAAGACTGTAAATTTCCGCGTCTGCACTAACTGACTGACGAAAGACTGGCTCAGAATACGATTCACTTGCGGCTTATCAATCCTCCGATCATTTACCCAGAAATCTGCGCCAGCCAATCGAAACGGCACGATGCCGATACGCTTGCGATTATCGTTCAGATTGACCTCCACCTTGAGTATCTCTGCCCGCACAAGCGCTTGGTATTGCCCCCCATCAGTAGGCTGCACGTCCAAGACTTCATAGGAGGCCACCATGCCATTCGTTGCTTCCGCATAAGCCTTCTGCATCTCTTTCTGCGTCATGCGCGACTTTTGCCCATTGTTATTGATACTCTGGGATAAGGATTTGAGTTGGTTCGACGCCGAGATATTCTTACCATTCACTCGACCTAGCGCCTCTACAATAGCGGCATTGATGGCGTCCTGCTCGGACGCACCCCAACCTTTGGCTTCAACAGTCTCGTATTTCACGCCAACGTTAGAAAAGCAAAGGCTAGACAGGCCAATAAAGAGGCAAGCGAATGTGAGTGTGCGTATCATATTATAAGTGTGTGCGCGGGGCGAATCATGCAAAAAAATTGCGATGACTAAGCAGAACCCAAAGTGAAACCAGCCAGAAGCCTACCAAGCGACCGATTTATTGGAGCCTGATTTGCCCAAAATTTCTTCACCCTCCCAGAAAGCCAAGCCAGTGTTAATATCCGTAAGTGATAACTGAAAAGAGTAGATAGCTGATTGTTTCGATTTACTGTCCCTAACATTCTTTTGAAGAATCTTACCCGACAAGCTGTATTCAGGCGCGATCATTTGCCCCTTAGCTGCAACCGTTTGCTGATTGAATTCCGCAGAATTCCTGAGCTCACGCGCGTCCATCGCCAAGCGATCCTCTGGCCCGTTTGCACCGACTGCAGTGGTAACAACCACCTTACCACTGCGCAACAGAGCGACACGCATCTGCTTGATCAATTGGTCAGTATCGATCTTTTGCATCGTGTCGTTAATCACCCGAGAAATAGCCAACACATAGCGACCACCACCCGGTTTGTCGAGGGCACCACTCGCCAACAGATCATCGACCATCGCAGATGCCGCGCCACCAAAATCACGATAGTCCAGACCCATTACAGCTCCGCGCTGATCATTATTCATATCAATATTTGAGGTCGTTGTCTGACAACCAGACAAACCAACGAGCAAGGCAATCGCGGCAAGTCCTTTAAAAATAGGACGCTTCTGAGGGTGTGTATTATTCATATTATTATTTACGTATTTTTAGTTTAAAAGATCGAGCATCGGGGTTCGGCCCAATTGCATTGATGTGAAATTCAGATTTTTGATCCGCCGAAACATCCCTCCAGTGATCGTGCGTTGACTTTACCAAACGATTAGTTTCATCAAACCAGTCCACTTTATATTGAAATCTCCTATACTTTGAGGATTTGTTATAGCCTACAACCTGCGCCTCCAATAGGGAACCCGAATTGACTGACGTTGATATGTCAGTGATATTGATATGAGTCGATAAGCCTCGATCGATAAAAGTAACACGCGGGTCTGAATGCCCAGTACTATAACAGCCAACTGCGGTTAGAAGTAATAGGAGCAAACTTGAACTAAAAAGCGTTTTTTTCATCGATCAGAGATTTTAATTATAGTTCAACCACTTGAATCGACGCGGGCATTGCAGCAGTGACCGCTTTGACGTATACCATGGAATTCTTGCCACTCTCTACCTGCAAATGCTCACTGGTGCCATTGGGGAATGCCAAGGTCAGCTTTCCATCTTCAGGCGACGGCACCCTAGCAACCTGAAAATCCTTTGGCAACGCAGTCCACATCCGAGTGTCCGCAGAATTCGTTGCTGCTTGGTAAAGGCCGACTGCAATCCCCCCAAAATCACCCAGCTCTTGTTGAGCGTAGTATTGTGCATATGTCTTAATCAAGGTAGATGCGATTGCCCGAGAGAGAATCATCGGATAGCGCTTCTTAAACTCAGTCTGTACCACGCGATCCATGCTGGCGATCACTTCAGTCCTAGTCGACACATCACCAGATTGAACCAGCAAGTAAGGATGCGCCTGTTCCCGGAGCTTGATTCGAGGCAACGCAATACCAGTATACTTCACGTCGTTGGTGAGTAAAAATAAAGGCAGATCGACGCGGAATTGTTCCAGTTCTGGCCCTAAACCATTTTCCAAAACCACCCAAACATAGCTTTGCACCTGCTGATCCTTCGCATTACCATTAACACGGTTCAAATCATCCTTAATCACCCCTACCGTCTGGTCTAAACCATGCGCCTCTTTAAGTAGGTTTTCAGCCTTACTGAGATCGCCTTGCGACATAAAATACAACCCCGCCGCATACAGAGTAAATGGGTTAGTGAAATCAGCATATGCCTCAAACTCATCTAGGTTTGAATAAACTAAATCTTGAGTCTCTTGATTGCTGACATTCTTTTCAATATCTGGGCCACTTTCATTATACTCTTTCGTCTGCTGCGCTTGTTGCGCAGCCAGCTCTTCTTTATTCTTGGCAATTAATTTAGCAAAACGCACCCGAGCCCGGTCTTGGCGCTCGACTGCACGGTTAAATTCAACTCTAGCATCTGCCTCACCCTGCTTCCATAAGTTTAATGCCTTATAAGTGTTTAACATAACGCCGTCATATTCATAGCCCGCATAATCAAGCACCGTGTCATTGACTAGAGTCGCTCCTACAATAGATACAGATTTTGAAGCTAGTAATTTTTCATCATGCTGCTTGATGATTTCTTCAGCCTCATCAAACAGATCATTGCTCTCATTCAGCCTCTCGTCTGCTCGAAGCGCCGCACCGGCTTGCAGAACTTCAAGCAACTGTGCTGGGTGATTTACCTTATCACCCTTCGCGAGTAACTGAACATCTGCGGCACCCGCATACTGGCCACTAGTATAAAGCGTATTGAATTTCTTCAAATTCGCCTTTTGAGACATAGATGTACAGCCTGAGCAAAACAGGAGAAAAGCAACGCTTATAAGATAAATATAATTCATGATATAATGCATAAAGTGCACCGTTTAGTGATTACAAGCCCTAACTTAGACAATATGAACATTAGATGCCATTTTTCAAACAGCCTCGCCCTGCCTCAAAGGGTGAGGCTATTTAAGTAGCCTAAGCTGTCTGTACGGTGTTGTTCAACGGGGCACCTTAACATCTTAGACCCGTTGGAGCAGGAGCGATACCGCCTTCTGGATCAATGATGTCGATACTTAGCTTCTGTTCTAGGCAGGCAAATTTATCGCGGACGATTTCAATGCTCTTGCAGCCCTTACTTAACTGGGCTTTGTAATCAGCCGGCTGCCTATGGAGATCTGAGGTTTAGTAATTGTTTATTTCAAATTGCTTAACAATTCATTCGAAAGCTCTCTTATGCACTTCCACTCTCACCCGAACGAACTCATTCTTCAGGTAAAACTCACTCCCAGCTGGCACCCAAATCTCCGCGGCAGACCTGTAACCCGCTGAAATGTCCAGCATGCCGTCCTCGCCCACAGCAAAGGCATGCAGACTCGTGCCCCGCTCCCCGCTCGTGTAACATTGGCCCAACACGCGGACATCATATGCGGGGTGCACCTCTCCCCACTTATAGGGCGAGTTCCAAGTCAATTGCCAGACTTCGCCTGCGGGCACTTTGTAATACTCGCTCTGATAAGGGATGTCGAACACTCGAACCGCTTGGGGCCGACTGACGCATCCAAACATCGCCAAGCAAGCAAAGGCAAGGACTAGCACTTTAAGTAATTTCATTGGATCGACTTCCTGTTAACTGGAACTGTTGTGCGCGGCGATCGGGCGCTTCGGTAAAAAGAATTCATGTATGCTCGCCAGATTTGTTGCTTTTTAAGTTTCTATGATGAACTCGGTGTTACCGTATTCGAGGTCAGTAAGCTGTACTACCACCTTCTGACTTGGAGCGATCAAGGGGGCAAGGAATTCCCCTAAAGCTATAGTGCCAGGATCCTGAGCCAAAACCCCATTTTTCACTAAATCGACGGCTTCGCCATAACTTGATCTTAGTCCATCAATGACCTGTTAGAAAGAATCGAGGTCGAATTCACCAACTTCCCAATCAGTTGCGGCCGAAAGCAGATTAGTGCTGCCAATCAACGAGATTGTTTCATCTTTATATTTTTTGATTTCAAAAAGATTTCCTTGGCCATCGTAGAGCATGTTCATCAAATTCACAAAGTCCTCAAGAACTGCGGTTGGCTTGAAGGGCTCGGCTTCCAATTGAGTAGTGCCTTCGCACCAGTTGCTAAATAGTTTGATCATAACTGTTGTTTTGGTTAATTTTAATGATGCTGAGATTGTCCGCTTAAATCAGACGCCTTTTGAGTTTGAAATAAAAACAGTTCGATTTGATCCGCCGTGCAATCCAGAGCATCGGCCCAATCGTGCATCTGCTCGACATAGCGCTGGTAGCCTTCTGGCCACGCTAGTATTGAGGTGACCCTCCCATGCTTACGCGTTACTTTTGCATAGTCCCCAACATCCAGACCAAGCAGTTGCTCAAAGGCATTCATCAGAACGGTATCGAGTATCAGCGGAAAACGCTGCACTCGACCCCGGCAGAGGAAATAAAAAAACTTTGTATAGAAGGCCGGTCCCACTCGGGGTATCGACACCGCACGGTAGGCACCTACGAGATTACCAATCAGTAATTTGGCGGCAAGCATCTCCAACTGCTCACCGAGTTGCGGTGCCTCCAAAGCTGCACGGCTACGCCAGGCTCCATAACCGACCTCACCATAGCCCCAAACCATACTCGCTAGAAATAAAACCTGCAGACGCTCCGCTGCGTTCGCCTCCCGAGCCATCGCAAAGAGATCCCCCCGCATGATTGAATCATTAGGGATTTGACTGCGGAACTGCTGCCAAACTGCCATCTTCCCCAACTGACGCTCCCAAGCCGCCGAGTTGAACCGAACGCAGTGCGCATCGACCTTAATAGCATGGATCGTGGCTGTATTATTTTTCAGATAGTGCGGTGTCGTCATGGAGGGCCATTTGTTTGTTATCAGGGAATTTCTTCAAGTGATTGGCCCAAGCTTTGTATTCATTTCTTGGGTTAAAGCTATTTGGCTGCACACGGAGATCTCTTCCGAAAAGTTGCTCTTCCAAGTCCGCAACTGTAAGCCCGTAGCGTTTGGATGTGTCTGACATGAATGCTACATACTCGCCATAGGCTTGCGCGGACTTTCGTCGCAGCAGGAAACTGCTCTCAGACTTAGGGCTTCGAAAATAGGTATCATACACTCGAGTATTCTGATTCAGTGCACCGTCGATCGCACACCACGCGCTGCACAACCATTTATCAAGGATTGGGTAGGTCGACAGGCCCTCGGCCTCTCTATAGAAGAAAAACAGTTTCGTGAAATAGGCATAACTGAGTCCCGGGATCTTGAATTTTCCGCGGTAACTAAACGACCTGAACAATGATTGAGGATCATCGCTTTTGAGTATTGCAGATTTGATCTGAGTGAGTGCTGTATCAAAATTTCGATCGGAAATAAAACCAACCAGTGCTCGCTGAGTTCTTGGCGAACGAGCCGTTACCCGAAAATAGGCACCCCAGAACAAAATAGCCAAGAATTCGTCCTTTGACGTCGCAGACGCATCCTTTATTATTTGAATAACATCCGTTTTCGAGAGCTTACAATCCTCCTTCAAAAGCTCGCGCAAGTGTGCGGGCAACTCGCATCCGAAGCTGTTGGATTGACTCACTTCGTAAGCCACAGAGTGCGAACTGGCGCTGGGATACTTTAATATCTGATCTAGGTCGATTGTATGCATGATTACTGTATTTTACGGCTCCTCGATTAAAGGCAGAAGCGCCTCGTGCATCGCACGGGGCGCTGGGATATACACTAAATGGTACGGATAGGCTGCCCGCTCAGAGTATAGACTTTCAGTTGTCCGTTTGACATTGTGACATGTACCTCATCACCAGAAATCACAGCGCTTACCGCTCCATGTTCAAAGGTACGGACAGGCTGCCCGCCCGTAGTGTACATTTTCACTTGTCCGCCTTCAACTTTGCATATGTATGACATAATTTTTCTTTCTATTGCGTGCTGTGTAGGGATGAAACCGAATTGCACAGATTCAGCGTCATCAGTAAAATCCATATTAATTATTTGTTAGAACGCCTAAGGATTATCAAAAAATATCTCACACCTCCTCAGGACTCAATTTTCAAAAAGACACGAATAACGCGGGATTTTCCAGACAGGATACATTTAAATAAAAATTGCGACGACCACTGAGGTGAGGAACCAGTAAAACCCGGCAGCCAACTGCACTTCTGTGCCGCCCGGCATTTCTTTGATCACGATTAAAATCAGTGCGATCAAAAAGACCTCCGCCATCGCCAGCTTCGAGATCATATCGCGCAGCTTAACGGGCACCCGGATCGATGACTTGGCATGCTCCAGATACAGCAACAGGAATTTGAGAATCGGCAGTAGCAACGCGCACACCCCGATCACCAGCGCAAGTATCCGCTCACCGGTACTCCACAAGCTCCAGATACTTTCGAGCAGCAAAATCTGCCGATCCTTGACCGCAGCGGAATCGAACAGCTCAACGATCGGCTGCGCCATACCAAGCTCGGGCTGGATCACTAGTAGCGGCAACATGCAGGCCACCCCAAAGGAGAATGCCGCGGCAAGAATGAGCCCCTGTCGTATGTTCTGCGCGTTAATCATTCTTCAGCGTCTGACTGCATGAGTGATTTAAACATACTGCGCCCCATCTCACCGAGCTCTTCAAAGTCGTCGGACATCGAGTCCATGCTACGCTCAAACGACGACTTCGTGTAATCTGGGGCTGTGGTGAGCCACACCGCAGTATCCAATTCGGTTTGCCGAGTCGAACGATGTAGATCGCCACTGGCCGGTGCGACTCCCAACTTTAAAGTGACAATACCATCCTGATTAATCGGGACTTTAACAATCCCTGGCTTAAGCGCTGCCGCAGGTAAACGAACCAGCCCAACAAAATCACGTTGCAGCGGATCATGCTCGTAAATCGCAAGTCCTAAAAAGGCATTGGGTAAGCTCCGCACCATCGCAACCGACTCAAAATCATTTTCATTCAATGAGCCATCGAGTAGCTGCCCGACCTTTAGCTGCTTCGGAGACCAGCGTGCGATGAGGGAATCTTCCGCAACCCCCGATTCCAGTAGACGTACTTCCTGCCAATACAGGCTAGCCGAAAGATCTGGGGCTGAGCCATCGTCATCCCAGGCACTGCCATCTGCGCGGCGAGGCTCTGCCTCGATCTCATGCAACCAGACTCTATACGTCACAGGCTCCTGAGGCTGGGGGGTGCCGCTGAGACGTTCAGACCAGCCTGCGATGGTTTCATTGACCGGCCCTTCGCTAGTCAGAAAAAAAGCAACACAGCCGCCCGCAAGAATTGCTAAAATAGGTAGGAAGATACGCATAATATAGTGTGATGAATGGGTTAGGGTCTGAATTAATTAAACGAGATGCCAGTGTACTGGATAAGATTCATGAACCACTCAAAGGTCGCAATGAATACATTAAATACATACTGGCGGGCCACGCCATAGTCATGAATAAAGTAATAGAGACTCGCTCCATAAACGAGGATGTTAGCCGCAGGCAGAAACATAAATGTAAATAGGTAGCCGACCTTCTGGATATCCGACTGGTATAAACCCGTTTCACTGTAGGTCGACGTTAGGTGGTAGCCGCAGATCACGCCGACAAGGACTAGGAAAACGGCGGGCGGATTGAGGAGCGCCACCAAATACAGCGGCAACAACAGGGTTGGGAAAAAATAAGGCGCAATGGTGATCAGCCAATTAGAGCCTGATAAGTGAACGACCCCTAAGTAGCCCTGCTCTTCAAGGTCTGTTCCCCTGTTAATCCCATCCGATGCCTCGAAGCGCGTCACACGATGCAAGCATAACCATCCAAAAACAGCATGCGTCAACTCATGCTCAAACGTACTAAAGAATTTACCTCTGAAGATGCTTGGAAACAGTAAACTCAGCAATAAATACGCGATAAAACCGTACAGAAAGGGCTGCCCCACACCTAGTAGAGTGGCGAGCAGATAAGGCGGATCGATCTCGATGATGGCAAAGGGCAGGATCAAAATAGCCAAAATTGCCACGGGCCATTTAGCGACTGCAAGCAGGGAGTCAATCATGTTGGAAATTAATTTGGCCATTTGGAACTTGTGTTTGTTAGTTGGCGTCGAGATTTTGTCAACTTAAGTCCTGCAGCTCGTCTAATGAGTCTTCAAATATCCATCCCTGCCACCCGTTAGGTAAATGCCGCATTATAAAAAAACCTAAAAGGGCATAGATTTGCGTAAGGCTTGACAATCGTAGCTTAGCAATAATACCCAAATTAACTATAACCAATCACAAAGTCATGAGCCGAAAGAAATCAAGCAGACGTGCCAAAAAGAATCTAGTGAGTATGCGTGGACTTTTACAGCTGGGCATTTTAACGATACAAATTTGCGCATGGCTCAATCCCAATGTGCATCCAAATAATGCTTCCTCGGATGTTAGTTTCCACGCTATCAGCGAGCAAATTGGCGCCTTTGCCAATCATCATCTTGGGATATTTGCACTATTCCTGCCTTTAGTCATTGTTGTATTACTGGCGCGCAAGGTGAGCATAAATGGATGGCGTAGGCTGTGGGTTGGGTTTCTCGCTGGATCTGTGATTACAATTTTGCTCGCCGAAGCCCTCGGACTGTCGTGGTTGGATGGAGGCACGATTGGGGCTCTTGCTATAATTGCTATAGTTTCGCCATTCGGTGTATTCCCGGGGCTAATTCCTCTACTGTTTATCGCATGCGCCCTCTCAATTGCATGGTCACTACACTTACTGGATGATCTATCCCGACTAGGGAATTTGGTTGGCAACGTAATTGATCGGTTTACCCAGCGTAGTGCAAAAGCGCTGACCGCTACTGGAGAAACACTATCGGACACAATCGAGTCGGCGATAGAGGAACATGCAACTGAGGAGATAGACGCTGGTTCCACACAAGATTCAGAACCAATCAATTCAAACGAGCCACCCTGCCCCCCTGGCTCTACTAAGCAGCCAAAAAAGCTGGCGGAAGAAACGGACGAACAAAAAGCTGATTCGAAACCAGCTCAACCCGAGCAGTCAAGCGAACCTGAAGTCGCCAAGACCCCTGCTCCAATCAGCACAGAAGAATCCCCCGAGCATATTGACGATCATTCATCTACCTCCAACTCTCAGGCCATTACTGGCAAGCAAGCGACCGACAGTTTCGAGCGCCCACCTAAATCAAAAGGTGCCCGACTAGAGGGTCCTGATGACCAAGCTATTCAGAATATATCAGAGGTCCATGATCTCATTAAAGAATCCGTTGCCACACTATCAGATGTTCCCCTAGGTGAACGACACATTTTAGTCAATAAATCAATCCGACTCACACGTTCGCTTGAAACGATAACCAGGGGCGAGATTGTAAAAGCCGTCGATGAAGCCTTTGATGAGTATCACAGTATTGTTACCCCAGCTAAAGAAGATGCCGCACGAGCCCGTGATGTTACTGAGTGCGTTGACGATATGGAGATGCTCGCGGGAACCGACTTTGATTGGGTTGCCGGCATGAGCGATCTGAAAGCACGCCTTGAAACAGCGATTGCAGGGTGCCTAGACCCAGAGGAAATAAAGGCTGTGGAGGCGGTCACAGGTAAACGACCCTCGGGTAGCGGAGTCCTCCTCTACGGGGCACCTGGCACTGGAAAAACCTTTGTAGCTCGCGCAGCTGCTGGAGAATACGCACGAAGATACGGCCTGAGATTTATCAATGTGGAAACCCAAGCAGTTAAGGGTATTCACTGGAGTAAGAAAGTAGAGCGTTTGGGAGACATATTTGAATTTATCAAAGAACGAGCGCCCTGTATTGTTCTGTGGGATGAAATCGACGGGGTGGCTTCCGACCCTGAAATGGGAGGCCGTAAATACGACAGGGAAACCTCGACCATTTTCAAGCAGCAGCTCGATCGAGGTGATACAGGCAAAAGCCCAATTATTCATATCGGAACCACGAACTTCCCAGAGCAGCTTGAACTAGCTCTAGTCCGCCCTGGACGCCTCAGCCCCATACATATAGGTCCACCTGACCCGAAAGCGCGATGGGCCATCATTGAGATGTATCTAGCACAACGCAGGATTGAGAACATCGACATCGAAACGCTAGTTAAATGGACTGCCTCGAACACCGCCGTTGAAATCAAACAAATATTCGAAGAGGTCGATGGCTATCTTCTCAGTGAAATGCGCGAGAGTAGAACAAAAGAACCGCGTGCGAGACAGCTCGAAGACTTTGAGAGAGCAAAGAACAGTTTGAAAACAAAAGGCTTCGCCGCATGGCTCAGTAAAAAGAAACACATACTGAAACAACCCAAAGCTAGCGACAGAAGAGAAGCCTACAAAGAAATTCTTGAGATGAAACGTTTCGAAACACCCGAAATTTAAGACGAGGCAGCCTCCATTCAATATTTATAAGCGATGATGAATGCTAAGATCTATCAACAGCCCCTGTGCCGATAAGAGAGAACATCAAAGAAATAAGGTTTTCACATGGCAGAAGCCCTAGCAGCCAACCAAAAGCCGCCACACTCCAAATCACTGACAGAAGAAGATTTACATTAGCTTGTTGCTATTGATTGACCTCAATTGCTTTCAGATGATTGATGTATTCGTTATCCGCCGTGCGGAAATAAAGATTGCAGTGATTCAACTTAAGAAGCAGCGGCGAATCTGATAAGACCGAGACATAAGGGTTCAACTCAAGAACCACTTCCAATTGCTCAAGCCGACCCTCATGCAATTCGACAATCTGCAGCCATAACTGACGCTTCGATTCAAGGGCAAGAGCAAGCGCGGCCTCACTGGTCTCGTAAACGCGCCCTGATCGGTTGGGTTTCATTTCCAGCTTTAACCAATCCGAGTTACAACCCGAAGGAATCGGGAATACATCCTTTTTTATATAAATAATAAAATTCCCACTACCGTCCCAGTAGCACCTATTGTGGTAGCAACCCTTCGGATCAATGGGCTCTTTCCAAACAATACAGTAGTGACACTGCAACCATTCACTCGGCGTAATCAGCGTGAAATTATCAATTTCGAGCCGGTGACGCAGGTGATAGTAGTCACGGCTGACACCATCGTGCCCCATCGTCTGGTTCACGACCACGCCATTTTTCGCCAGCAGCGAGTTAACGCTCAGAAATGAGGTACATACATATAAAGACAGGCTAAACTTAAATAAACGCATCATAAGAGTCAGATTAGGGACAAAGAAATGGCCTAGTCGAGACATTCCAAAAGCGTTGACTGACGACCTACTTATTTCAGCCTTTCATGGTGAACCGCTTATCGGAGATGGCGGCTATTTATGCGCGCACGCACGCCAGAGGTTTGTTCCGAGCGCAGCAACAAGACCGATGTCGAAGGCAACCGGACGACCGAGAACCAATAGGTTTAACGAAACGTGCCAGCAAGCAGTTGGAATCGACATGTGCGCTCCTCTCCCCTTCACTTTGCAGGCATGGCCCCATCCACTTGCAGTATTTTTGATCATGCGCCGGCGCACCCTGCCTTTGAACGGCGGGGCTTGATGCTGGATATCAGTCGCAACCGAGTGCCGACAATGGACTGGCTGAAGACACTGATTGATGCACTGGCGCTGCTGCGCTACA
>Ga0209630_10001157_pt1 | contig 29047 bp, 48 predicted proteins | sample COG_01_FD_184745 | JGI IMG/M metagenome (GOLD analysis project Ga0209630, IMG submission 184745) | Pelagic Microbial community sample from North Sea - COGITO 998_met_01 (SPAdes) (version 2) | ecosystem: Environmental > Aquatic > Marine > Neritic zone/Coastal water | place: Helgoland, sampling... | reverse complement strand
CTTGGCTAATGCCTGCCTCCCCTGAATCTCAAGGTCTATTACCTCTTGGTTTTCGTCAATCTCTTTTTGCTTATACTTCTCGTTTATAGAATCTTTCTGTGCTTGGTACGCTTCAAATGCTTCAAGCAGCAAGGCATCGTTTGTGCCTGCTAACTCTTCCTGTCTTTCAAATTCAGCAAATGCCGCTTCTTCTTCAAGCTGCTTATCTGTCAAGTTCTTTTGGCGCAACTCTTCTGCTAGTTGTGCTTCCTTATCTAGTCGCTCTTTTTCTTTCGCGTTCTTTCTGTCAAGTGCTTGTTGGTCTAAAGCCTCGACATCCATATCATACTGTTGCTTTAAAACTAACAACTGAGAAAAGGTTGCACCTCTAGCTTTTAGTTCTGCTTGGTCTGCTTCATACTGCAACCTGCGCCTTTCCTTCTGTTGCATTATGTCATCTTCAATCATAGCCAAATACATTTCTTCCTGTATCTTGACTAACCGATCAGCTACAAATTGCGCGTCTTGCTCTCTCTTTCTAGCTGCATCATCTCGTTTCTTTTGCGCTTCCGCTTCTGCTTGCTCCTCGTTTTTGTTGGCGCGTAATTGATAGCCTGCTCGTGTATTTTCTAAACGCTGAAGTTGTTCTTCTGCTTCATCAATTGCCTTTTGACCGTCTTCTTCTATTCCTTCAGGGTCAAACAACATATCGCCCACGCCTGTATAGAATCCTTCTGCAAAATTTGTTGCTTCTTCTAATGCTCCAATTTTTACCAATCCTGCGCTTATCGCGTCTACAGCCGCTAAAGCTGCTGCTACAGGTACTGTAAACAACAACAAAATACCTGCTGCTACATCGCTTGCTTTTTGCGCTGCTTTAGTTTGTTCTTCCTGTTGCGTCTTTAAAGACTCAATCATAACCCTTTGCGCGGCAATTGCTTCATCTGTCGCTGCCATACGCATTGCTAGAATTTCTTCTTCTGTCGCTCCTTGCAGTTTTAAAATATTCTCAGTAGCACTTATTGCTTCTAGTTGGTCATTTGCAGCTTGCACTAACTCTTTGTTCTCTTCAACTAGTTTATCTGTTTCATCTGATGCACTGCTAATAGCTGCTGATATATCATCCCAATACCCCACGATTGTACCTAAAGCGACAACAAGCAAACCGATTCCTGTTGAAGCAATAGCACTTTTCAATCCTTTAAAGCCTTTGCTTAATCGTGAAACTGATCGCTGCGTTGATTTAAACTGCCTGAGCGTTCGACTGAATCCTCTAGGCAATAGCCCTGAAAACAAATCACCTAAGCCTGCCCAATCTTTAGTAGCTGTTCTGCCTGTTTTCCCTACTCTTTTGCCTGCACTATCTGCTTTTTGACTCAGATTATCTAATGATTTTGTGGCTTTTTCAGCAGCAGGTGTAACCTTATCAACTCCAATAAGGTTAAAATTCATGTCATTACTCATCGGTTCTTCAGTATTAAGTTGATTTTCTTCAACGCACTAACCTTTAAATCGTGCCTACCGTACCAGTGCAACCACATTTTTTTTCCTTTTTGCTCTTCGTCTTGCGCTAATCGTATAGCTAAAGGAAGCCCGTACCCTATGGCATTTATCCAATATTTCATCCGTTGAAGTCTAAGGTTTCTGTTGGGCTAACGTTCAAAGTAATTTGTGTGTTAGGCGTTTTATTAAAGTAAGCAGGTGTAGACAAAACAACCACTTTGTCAGAAATTCTAACTACTTGCACAGTTGATCGTATATACCAATCCTCTATTAAATTGCTTGAACCTGCGCACTGCAAACTATACGTGGCATTTGCTCCTATACTACGCTGTGCTGTTTGAATGCTAATTGTACTGTGTGTCCCACTGTCACTTTGGTTGTTTATAATCGTAGGACTTCCAATAGTGCGTAAGGTGCAAGCTGTAGAAGCTGATGTTCTTGTATTTGCTAAAGCAGTTTTAGCTGTAAAGTTAGCTGCGTTACCATGTGTAGAACTAGACCCACCTACTTCAATAGCAGTTATGTCATAAGTGATATACGTGATAGTGTCATCAGGCACAGGTATGTCGCTTAACCCTGTTGTTGTAGCTGCTGTAACGCTGTTAGCATCAATCGTTCGAGCGAAAAATTCTGCTGTGTATGTGCCTCCTGAAACAAATCCTCCATTGAATGGAGTTACTGTAATGTCGTTATAAACGCCAATGTCAGCAGGATTGTTAGGGAATCCATCAGTAGGTTCAGTGTCTTCAAACGAGCCGATGGGATTTGTGCCTCCTCCCCCGTGAGAGTTGCCAGGATTATGAAAGCATTTGTTATGTAAATCACTCCATATAAAACCATTCAGTTTGCAACATTCAGGCGTAGCATCAGCAGGTAACCCTGTTTCTATGTCTACAAAATCAACAGTACCGTCTGCGTTTAATCCAAATGTTGCTACTTGTAAATTGCAATCCGAACTAATTAGGGCATTTGGCGCATTGATTACTTTGATCAATTCTGCATTGCATAGCTTCTCCCCGTCAAGCGTGAAGTTTTTTAAACTTAGTAGTTTCCAATATGCACCTTCGATGTAAAGTAAATCATTAAACTTTAAGTCATATACATCAGTAGCATTGAGCGCAAACTTAGCTGTCATCAATCGGCTTTCGTCGCCGTATATCTCATTCATCATACGCAACCAGTACACCTCAAATAACTGTTGTTTTGTGTAACCGTTAATTGGTGGTGTGTTTAGGTTGTCAGGGTAGCTGTAACCCCAATGCAAAGACAGGGTACTTTCCGTTACACCATAACTATTGTTTTGTGAAAAGTATGGATAGACAGCACTGTCTTGTGTGCCGTATTTAAACGTGTGTCCATTGCCTATAGATTGCAAACCGTTGTAGTACGCTAGGACAGGTTTACAAGCAACAAATTCTTTTAAGTATATATTATCATTTTGCGCCCAATTCCAAAAGGCAGGGACAAGAACATTAGGGACTAAGCTAGATGTGTTGTTTTCTGAATTCTGATAAATTTTGCGCAGGCGTAACGGTTGGAAAATGTCGCTTGTTTTTATCTCACCTGTGGAAAAGTCGTTGTCTTCATTTTCAAATATGTACGTACCCTTCACTCTTTTTTGGTGATGCTGAAACCATTCGTTCAAAAAATCTTCTCCTTCACCGTCCGAAAACGTAATTGATTTCTTTTGATACTTCGTGGTTGGCTCAATCGTTATGCTGTCTGCATCGACTTTATTTGTCCAATCTTTACCTACTCCTGTATCCCACCATGTTTCCCAAGGCTCAACATATATAGTACCTACGGCATCGCGATCTGTAACCATGCGCAAGTTGAACTTCTCAAATACAGCTTTGAGCCATTTGTCAACAGTAACATCAGGAAAGTTTGATGATACGTCAACTATAGTAGTTGAGATGCTAGAACTTTCTAAAGTAAAATATGAAACTAAATCGCCATCGTTCGTAGTAATTCTTGTTGCGTCAACCGAATTGCTTGTGCTACACTCTACCTCTACTACATCGCCTTGGGAAAGCTGCAAATACGACTGGCTCTGAATGACATTAACTACTAATGGGTCACAAGTATTTACGAAATTCGTGCCGCTATAACTGTTGCCGTTTTGTGCAAATCGAACATTGACATTGAATGATTCGGTTGAAGTATAATTTGGAACATCAACAAGCAACATAGTTTGTAGCAAGTAGTACCCATCAAATGGCGCAATAAATTGCCCATTAGTTAGCAAACCGTCAGGGTCATAAAATGGGTTGCCTGTTTCGAGATTAAAATTTAAGGTTTGATATATTCCTGTTTGTGATGTCAGAATGTTTAGCGCAGATGTTAAGCCTGTTTTAAACCCATAAGTTGCCCTTGATTGTACCCTTTCAGTTTCTGTAGCAAGAAACATATAGATTTTATTGAAGTCTGCACTATCAAAAAAATCGCTGTCGTACACAAACCCTGCATATTCAAAAATATATTGAATCAAGTATTGAATCCTGATTGCAGGTTTTAAGTTTACAGGGTCTAAGCCACCTGTTCCTAAGCTGTAACCATTAGCATCAAACATAAATCCTGCGCTTGTTGTGCCTGCGGATTCTGCGTTAGTCGCACTGCTTACCCCATAGTCTGCTAATGGGTATACTATAACTCCACCTCCTACATTCCCCGTAGTTATGTCTGTCAATGACCAACTAGAAATGATATTGTCCCACGTTAAAAAATGGTCTAGGTCAGTATCTACTGTGCCTGCCTCAGTAATAAATAGCTGCTCCCATGACAAGTCTTTAATTGTTTCAAACAGCTTTGCCAACTCTTCAAATACTACTACGGTATACTCTTCTTCTGTTGCGTTTAACAGTTGCATAATACCTGACATAACCAAGATTCCATTGTCGTACACATCAACGCTAGTACGCTTGGTTGCCTTAAATGTCCCTAAACTTACATTGTAGTCATAGTAGAATGAAAAGAACTTTAGGTTCTCACGTGTAGCAGGCAGCTTAAAATTAAAGCTGTAAGGTGATCGGTTAGCAAAAGGTTTTGCTAAATCTTGAAATTGGAAGTTTAACTGAATTGGTACTTTAGGTGTATCTAACTGTACCTGGTTTGTTCCGTCTTGTGAAGTAGCTATTAATTGTACCATTACCTAGTTGGTCGTAATCGTGAAATGTCTACCTGTAACTCATAAGAAGTCAAGCCATCATTAACAGATGTTTTGCGTTGGAACGAACCATCTGCCACTACGACTCGTACAGCTTTGTTCTTGTCTGCCCCTGTAGAGTTTGTGCCGTAGTTATCGCTGCCTGTCATGTATACTCGCTCGCTATTCATAAGCGACATCATCAAAGGACTTAATGTAGCAGGGTCACCAAACGCTGTATTTAACTTAAACGAAGTAGTCGTTACGCTACTTGCTTGTGTCTTGCCTCCTTCGTAGCTGTACTTGCTGTAAGCTGTTGCTTCTTGTCCGTTTGCATCATAGCTGTTACCTCCAATCTCCCTGTACTCTGTTCGCTTAATGTTTTGCCTTAACTCTGACTTGCCATTAAACACAAGGCTATCCAATCCACCTTTGCTGTTCCACCAGTGCAAGGTGTAAAACTCGCCTGCTTGCTGAAACTTGTTGCAGTCTAAACGTTCAAATCTGTAGGTAGCTGAAGAAGCATTGCCTGCTGCTGTTTCTAAAAGGGTAATGTCATAATGTGTCCATCCGTCATTATTGCTTGCGCTTGGGTTTATATCTGTTGCTTGTTGACTAATCCAATTAGCTGTACCACAACCGAAGTATAGTAGCCTTTCCGCATCTGTATTCGTTGCTGACGTAGGATCAGCACCGCCTGTAGTAGAGTTGTTTATAATCTCAGTTGAACTTAATAAGGTTGACCCGTTAAAGTATTCGACTTCAATATGCCTTCCTGAAGCAGTTGAGGTATTGATGAAAGCTAGTGTTGCCCAAGTCGTTTTGCCTGTATCATACACTACGTAATTTTTGTACACTCCTCCCACTAAAGGTGTGTCAGAAAGAAACAAAGCGTTAGCATCATCGGGTATGTATGAATCGCTATCTGTTGTTTCAATTACCGTTGACGTAGGCAGGGTAAAATTGCCTGATACTAACTGAACTGTTTGATCGGTTTCATCGTCAAGCGTTAACGTAGGTTGTAAATTTGCTGCTGTTGCCGAATAGTAACCAAAGCGCATTGTTACAGTCTTAAATGCAGATGTGTTTGTGCTTAGTAAATTGCCTGCTGACTGACCTAAAAACCACTTGTTCTCGTCAGGCTTCACAAATTGAGCCGCAACAATTCGTGTGTTAAAAACAGCGCAGTCAGCATTGTTTGGTAGTTGCGATAAAGTAGCCTTGATTGCTAAATCAACAATTACCGCGCAAGCATACCTGTACTTAAAATCTCCTATGTTGTCCTCATCTTCAACCACATAGATTAGTTCGTCATACGCACCGCGTAAACCTTCGCTTGTTTGTCTTACGTTATATGCCATTACCCTAAATTGATTGTGACTGTGTATTCTTTGCCAAAGTTGCTGTTGTAGAATAGCTGCAAGTCTTTTGTTAATGCTGCGCCTAACTTGCGCTGTGCTTGTTTTTCTGCATGGTCAAATGCTAGTGCATAGTAACCAGTCGGCTTAATGCCTGTCAAGTAAACGCTTCTCGCTATCCTTTGGGACATAGCATCGTAACTTAAAAACCTTCCTTTCTTATCTCTCCAAGACTGATTGCTTATCCCACGATCAGTTATCCACTTTCTGATTGCAGGCTTCAACGCTCCCTTCTGACCTGTCCCACTTCCAAATTGATATTCGCTTTCAGGTGCTTTTGTAGAAGATGCTGCACCTTTTACTCCTTGCTCTACAAAATCCCAATAAGGGACATCACCACCAAACGACATAGTTAGACCCGTAGCCGTTTCTGATAGTTCAAACCCAAGTGATTCAGACAAAGCACCCGTAACCACCTTGTCCTTTTCTACTAGAATGCTTCGTGCCTCTGACACAACATAGCCTCCCAAGTCTTTGATAGCTTTCAAAAACTTAGGCATCTTTAGCAAGTACCTGTTTTGCCCTACGTTAATTTCTACTTCTAGCTTAGTCATAAGGAGCAATGCAAAGGTTTAATGGCGTAGGTAGTTTAATCTCAAACTGCGTACTCCACCCTGTAAGTAAATTGTCAAACCTAGCTGTAAACGGTGTGCAGTTCAAGGGTAGTTCGAAACTCCAAGCATTAGATATTTCGCTTCCCTGGTTTACGTTAAATACAAATTGGCTTGCTACGTCTTGCAGTAACAGATAAGTTTCCGTGTATATCTGTGTAATGACTTCCTGCTGTTTCTCTATTACAAGATCACCTACTATGATTTCATACGAAAAAACAGTAGCCCCACCTTCCATCGTTGCGCCTGTGCATTGACCATACAGTAACGGGTAGTCAGTCACGTTTAACTTCTCCATGTCTAGCGTATCAATAGTAGACGTATGGAAACTTTTTAGCGTTAAGTGATTATCTACAATGGCTTGTAAAGCGTTGTTAATGTCTTGTATTGTCTGCATTCATCTTAATGTTTTGAGATACTCGAACGTCTTTCTCGTATGATAGGAAGGTCAGTACATCTTCTATATACAATTCTGTTACACCCTGAATACTTAGAGGATTTTCATTTGCTAGTTCGTAGATAGTGGCGTACCATCCCCACTTACTGTGAATTGTCTTGGCTTTTTCATCTGCATCTTTTCGTTCAAAGAGCGTTGCATAGTGATGGCTAATTCCTTTTCGATGTTGCAAAAAAAAACCAATGCTCCTATAGCTACGTCCATCTTCAAGTTAAGCATTTCTGCTTTCCTTTCCTTGCTTGGTAGGTATGTTTCTATCTCGTAACTATCATGGCGTTCAAGCACAATTGGTCTGTAAAGGATAGACATAATGATGTGCAAGTTCTCAAACATACCTTGATTGCAGTACGTATCAAGGTCTGCAAATTCCCCTACTGTTAGCGTTGTCCAATTAGGTATAAATCCGTACCACCTATCATTTAGCTTAACCTTGTTTTGTAATGGCTGCTTCATAGTGGAAGCGTCAGGGTCAGAAATAAACCACGCAAGCATTTCACCTGCTTTTTCTATCTCGTGCCATTGAGCATTTTGGAGCGTACCAGGCTCTAAGCCTCCCAAACATTCTATGGCTAAACGAACTGACTCATGAGCATTCATGGATTTCTCGTATGCTTTCCACACGTTTTGATACTGTTCTATGGTTATCTCGTGGTAACCTTCAGGTAGACTTACTTTCATCTTACGTAGTATGTACGGTTTCTATGTGCTAGTTTATTCAGACAACAGTATCTAACAGCATCGATGCCGTGATTCCATTCGTCACGTGGATGTGGAAGTATACGCCCATCCCGATCTGTATTCCACTTGTAGTTTCTAAACTCTTTCTGCAAGTTCAAGCTGTCTGACTTGATAAACAACTTGTGCCTTCTCATTATGTCAATGCCATTGCGTATGCTGTCTGCTCCTTTACGTGCAGGCTTCACGTTAAAGTTCATGCGCGATAACTCGGTAATGCTTTTTGGTTCTGCGCTGTCTGCAATAATCTCATCATGCCTCCCTATATCCCATGTCTTAAACTTCTCTCCTAAATCTTGGTTGGTGAGTCCTCCACTGTATATCAACTCCTCCATGTACAACTCATCCCCCCTTTGACTAACTCGAACTAAGGCAGCAGGGTCAGCGGCAAATCCAAAGTCTAAACCGTAGGCTATGTGCTTTGCGTTCTCTGGCAGTTCATTGTAGACGTGCGTTTGAAATATAGTTTCCTTACTTATGCCCCTTTCCCCTAGTCCATAGATTCTCCAATAGTTCTCATCTGTATCCTTCAGTCTTTCAATCTCATCTATTACCTCCTTGTTTAGAAACGGATTGTCGAGGTAGGTAGACTTAAAAAAGTCGCAGTCATCCCTAGGTATAACCGTATCATAAATCCAATGAAACTCTTCTGACGGGTTAAAGTCTATGAATATCTTGTACAGGCAGCGCATAGAAATTTGGATAAAAACTTCTTTCTGTAACTCTGTACACTCATTGAGAAAAACGAAGTGGTGTTTAGCACCTCTGAATTTGTCAGGCTGATCGGCACTTATAAACTGAACCAGGTTGCCAAATAGATTGTATGTGTTCTCGGTCTTGTTGTGGTGTTTCTCTTGATACCATCCTGCCTCCTGTATGATATTAAAGAAGTCACGCATGACACTAGCACGAAGCGAAGGAAAACTTCTGCGTATAATCGTAATGGTAAACTGTGAGTTTTGGTACGTGTAACACCACTCACATAGGCAATGAAGCACCGAGTATGTCTTGCCACTTCGACTACCACCTTGTAAGCAAACGATACGCGCCTTGCTGCCCTTTACATCGTAGTACGCTTTGGGCTGTTTCACGTAGTCAGGTTCTCTTCTTCTTGGTCTGTCCTATCCAATACCTCATCAAACCACGAAGGGGGCTTAGAAGCCTCTAAAATCGTTACGTCAGTTTCTACTTGCTTAGGCATGAAGTATGGCATTAAGCTGCTCAAAGCCTTTAGGTATTTCTCGTCGCTGTTCTCACGCAATATGCCTAGTGAATTTCTGATATTATCCATCTCGCCTTCCATGACCTGCACAAACAATTCTCGTGCCTCACTAGAAATTTTGCCCTTAGCACCTTTTGGTCTTCCGTTAGGGTTTCCTGATTGTCCTTTATCGTACTTAGCCATGTCTGTTTTTTTCTGTTATTTACAGAGGTTCGAGTCCAAGAAGGGTTACTTCTTTAGTTCGTACTCTTTGATAGATTCAAATATACGATGTGCTACTTGTGGCACTATGGCGTTTCCGAATCCTTTGATGCTTTCGCTTCTCCATTTTGGAATGGTAATACCGTCCAATTCTTGGGGAAGCCCATCATCTCCTCCACAAATAGGGGGGACAGTTGGGAAGTTTTCCCACCTACTTTGTACTTCGTCGCTACCCTGTCTGATAGGTTGTTCTTCCCTCGGTCTATTGATGCGTTGGCTTTTGCTTGTTGCGCTGTTGGTGTGGGAAGTAACTGATGTATTTGGGTTGCCAGGTTGGGCATCGTTGTTCCGTTTGGGTATTTCTCCATCCTTGCTTTGAACTTCTCCAAGTCGTGAACTGGTTCTGATGTTGTCGGAGTGAGCAACAATCCAAACCCTGTCGCGTCTGTGGGGAGCATTGCCTGCGGCACAAGCAGGAATAATAAACGATTGGACGGAGTACCCGATAGCTTCCAAGTCAGCGCACACCTCTTCGAATACCAATCCGTTCGACCAAGAACATAACCCCCGAACGTTCTCGCCCAAGACCCAACGGGGATTACACTCTCCGATAACTCTAAGCATCTCTTTCCACAAGTAGCGTTCATCCTCTGATCCTTTTCGTTGCCCTGCAAGGCTAAAGGGTTGACAGGGGAATCCTCCTGAGAGGATGTCAACTCGTCCATTATAGATAGTTGCGTCGAAGTCGTGGATGTCTGCATATTGTTCTGCATTGGGAAAGTGATGTTTCAGGACTTTGCGAGGGAATTCTTCCCACTCGCAGTTAAATAGGTTAGTGAATCCTGACCATTCCGCTGCCAAATCAAAGCCTCCTATTCCTGAGAATAAACTGCCGTGTGTCATTTGTCGTTGAAAATCATACGGACTTCTGTGTGTCCTCCACTTTCAGGAACTTGGACATAAATTTGTTCAATCCATTTATTCTTGTACCCTTGAGCAATCCATTTATCATGCTTTTCACGCTCACGAGTTAGAATTATTTGTTGCTTTTCTTCTTCATTATGGGTTAGTCTGTATGCTCCGTATGGATCAAAAGTAACTATGCCTTTGTCGTGCATCTCACTTAGTCTTGCCGATGCTGTTTGATTCTTTAGCCCTAAATGAAACTCAATCATTTGTAGGCTAGTTGCTCCTTTGCTTTCCAAGTAAGAATGTATCTGCTGTTCCATAGATTGTTTCTTAGGCTTGATTTCTTCGTGCGCCTGGTAGCTTGCTTTACTCATCTTCTAGTTTGCTTTTAAAATGTTCTATTATTTTCTCTGTCTTTACCTTGTAGTAGTCCTTAAATTCTCCCTCTCCTCCTTCCTGCTTGTACAACTTGTAGAGTACAGCACGTAACCTTTGGCTCTGTGTCTTCTTCTTGTCGTACAAGTCTAACTCTATGCTGTCTAACTCTTCAAACGGTACGCTCTCTTCAGGCGAATCATCAGCCCTGAAGTACAGTATTCCGAATGTATCTAACAAACTGTCAATGTTCATTAGGTCTTGGCTCGTCTGCTCTTGAGTAAGCAAACGTAAGCTTACGCTCCTATCCTTTCTGCGTTGGTATCCATCAAGGATTGCAGGGCATAGGATTTTCATTTGTCGCAGCTTATAGCGTATGCCTTTTCTAGTTGCTCCAACTTGCCAAGCATACAACTTCCGCACCGTGTTTTCTTCAAGCGTACACCAAACGTCCTTTGGTATACATCAATCAACGTGTCTTGAAAACCTAAGTTAATAGCTGCTCCTTCGTAAAACTTAGGCTTCAACACCTCAACCCATAGCTTTTGATCGGCTTCACTCATGCCGTCATAACGAGGGAATCTATTATTAAGATACTGCTTTCTTTTGGCACATCCACAATCTTTGCCTGTTATCTCAGACACTTTTTCAACCACCTTTTTAATCCCTGTGGCTTCTGTGAATTTCTCAATGTCATCCCCTAAGCCTTTTGATTTCTTGGCTTTTTTCTTGTAGGTGCGCTTGGGCTTTCCTAATGCTTCTGTAGATTGTTTGTCTGTTGATTCCTGTGGCATCGCTTAAAGTGTTTAATGTGTGACTGTGTAAATAATATGCTTTGAAAATCTCCCTATCAAACCAGTTGATTTCTTCAAGCATTTTGTATGCTGTACCTAATTGTTGTTTCTCAAGATAGATTATTTTTTCATCATCGAGCATCAATTGCTCTATGTTGTGCTTTGTTTTTCTGCTTTCGTACTCTACATACTTCTTGTAAAACTTGCCGTCCTTATGGTAACTCGCAATCCTCATTGCTCGTTTCATGTAGGGTAGCATTTCGTTGCGTTCGCACAACCTGTCTAGTGATTCACCTTTTTTCATTAAGGCAATTGCCATGTCATGAACTAAATCATTTGACCAGTATTCACCAACCAAGCGTACACTGTACCTAACTAATGTATCATATTCTTTTCTAAGGAAGTTTTCGAAACAAGTCATTGTAATGGGCAGTCATTTCTTGCAAGTCTGCTATGCTAAATTTAACCGTTTCATTGCTCATGCGTAAAATCTTATCGGCTGTTCCTTCACCGTAGATTGCATCCAACCTTTTAGAAAAAACATATTGCTGCCCCCCTAAAAAACCGTTGCACCGTTTACACTGGCAAGCGACATTCACTAATCCTTCAGACGGTTTGTAAAGCCATCGTGTACTCATCTTGGCTCGCGTAATAAAATGTCCGCAATCCATCAGTTTCCAACTTTTGCGATCAAGGCAGGTGAAACAATTTGCTATGCCATTTTCATCTGCGCTAGACTTCCTAACATAGTCGCTTAACGCCTTGTCTAATTTCGCTTTCGCTTTACTCTTCGTCACTACCATCTTCAAAAACTGTATGTTCACCACACGATACGCAAATCTCATAGTCACCTACTTGTGGCGTTCCACAACAAACACTTAGTAATTCTTCATTCATTGTCCCATCCGTTTTTCTTTTTTAACCTGGTACCTATGCCTTCTTTCTTTGGCACATGGTCTTTTACTTGCAGCTTATCATACAGTTCAGCTAGTCCTAAAGGCTCTAACAACTCATCTGCACGTTCTATTTTTTGTTGTTGGTCTTCAGCTACTTTGCGCTCTAATATCTCAGCACGGGTTTCTCCTTGATACGTTGCTAAACACGTAAGTATTTCAGGCGTTTTAAATCGTTCAAACATCTTACCGTATTTGCCTTTGCGTATCATATCAAAGCAGACCCGTATTTCTTCTAGCTTTAATGTAGGATGTTCATCTATGATTGACCTACAGCAGAACATTAGTTCTTCGTCGCTTTGTATCGTGACCTTGTAGTTCAACTCTTTTATCATTCGTCCTACTTCTGACACAATCCAACCCCGTACCATTTCAGGCGCAACCTTAATTGCTTTCTGTATGTTAGTGCCTTCTTGCCATGCTTGTGCAGGTGATAAAGAGATGCTGCTATCCTTCAGCAACGAATGACTTAATGTTGTCAGCGTTGAAGTTTGATTGCTTGAAGCCTTTGTTAACTTTTCCATCCTGATATTTTTTTTGTCTGCGTACCCAATTTCGCGCTGTTGCTTTCCAATCTTTAATCTTGTTGCCGCCCTTTAATTTCCACCCCGTTTGATCGTACCAATCTTTAAATGCGTCTGCTTCGTCGTAATGATTTTCAACTCCTAATTCTGCAAAGTACAAATAACATTCTTGAGCATTAGGAATCTTTGTAGGCTTCCCTTCATTCATTGTATTGTTACTTGTACTAGTAACTGTATTAGTATGTCGTACTTTTTTACGGCTCTCAACCGTAGTTTTTGATGGTTTACTTCGTACTTTTTTACGGGTACTACCCGTAGTTTTTGATGGTCTTTCCTCGTAATTAAGTACGGTAACCATACGTAAAATTCTACGGCTATGACCATTAATTGTTTCGTGACTTCGCATGATGTATCCTAGTTCCTGAATCTTCTTCATAGACTTCTCAATCGTGCTTGCTGAACATCGAATGTGATTGCATAAATACTCATTGCTTATGAAACACGGCAACCCATTTCTACTGAATGAATCAATTTCTATGATAATTAGTTTGTCTGTCCAACTCAACTCATCATTCAAATACAAATCCCTTGGTATCCAAACGCCTTTAAATTCTCTGTTGCTCATTGGTATAGATATTGGTTTTTACCTGTTAACTCCTTCAGGTGCTTATTTATTTTATTCAACTCTTCTACTAATATACTTTTCTTATACCCTTGTACCTGGTCGTGCAGGTAATACAGTTGCACCCGTAGTAAGCGCAACTCATTTACGGTCAGCTTGTAAGTGTCGAACATCCGTACATCTCTGTTCGATCATCTCTACCACTTCTGCTACAGGAACATCACCCCATTTAGAAAGCTGCTGTACGTGAGTAAAGAATTTTTTAGGGTCTTGATTGTACCAACGGTTCACTGTGTTTTGCCCTACCTCTAAGGCTTCACCTAGTTTGTTCTGTGTGCCAAACTTAATCTTAATGAAAGTTTCTAAAGTCATTTCGTAATTCATCTAAGGTTTTTAATAATAACAAGGCGTTCTGCTTTGTTTCTTCAGGGCTATTTGAAAAGGTTGAAGCATGACCAATTGCCCATTTCAAATCTTCAGGCATTGGTTCGTGTATGTACTCATACTCCAATGTATAGCCGTCTTTAAGTGTTTGCTTTAGTTTTCCCATTTTTCTTTTTTGTAGGTTTCACACTTTCCCAATAATACTTGCTCTCCTGTTCGTGTATGTATCCCGATTTATTAGGGTACAAAAACTTTTGACCGTAATCACCCTGCATCAAATCATATCCTAACTGAAAAACCAGTGTAGATACTTTGTCCTTGTTCATGTGTTTTTGCATCTGAGGTTGACGCTTCAGCCACAATAAAAAATTATTTAAAATTGTGTGGTACTCATCTTCTGATGTTGGCTTGGTAAGGAAGTCATTCATTAGAAAGGCAGGTCATCATTGTTTACCTGGTCGTACTTAAAGTCATCTAAGCCGTCACGCATATCAAGAAACATACGTGCTGACCTAGCAATCTCATTAGGAGTTAATTGTCCTGCTGATGTAGTAACAAGCTGTAGATAGGTCAGTGCTGATGTTATAGCCCATGAGTTGCCAATGTTTTTCTGAACCAATGAATCATCGACACTATTACCACCACCTTTACCTTTCCATTCTGATTTTGGTTTACTTAGTGACATACGTTTGTTGCCTCCTTTGTCTGTCCACTCTTTAGTCACTTCGCATTCATCGCCTACTTGCCATCGCTTTTCACTTTGTGCAGTTACAATTGCGCTGCGCTGATCGTCTAGCAGCACTTCATAGTTATAGCAGTCTACACCTTGGTCATTTTTCCAAGGCTTACCTGATGACTGCATTTGAATTATTTTGCTCATATTAATTATGTTGATTAGAAATTTCTTCGTTGATTTTATCCCAAGGCAATACACCTAACAAATCTTCCGTGACGTTAGTTATATCCATGCGAACGCCTGACTCGCTGACCAGTTCGATTCTTACTATCTCGTACTCTTCAGGGTCAGGCGGTACGTCATAATCATTTGACGCTGTTTGTGGGTAGTATCTATAAGCTACCTCTAAGTGATGCGTATCACTTACCTCTATGTACTTTGTTTCCATTACTTTATGCTTTCTACTAACCTGTGTATTCCTAGCATAAAATTGTCTGCAACTGTCTTCGCGTGTACTTTACGAAGCCTTTCGTAGTTTGCTAATTTCTCCTCGCATTTAGTAAGAATAGCCTTCGCCCACGATTCCATTTCAGGGTCATCGCCTGATTCCTTTAAATCCTCGTACAAAGCCCAAGCATCTATCGCTCGCTTTTCCCAACGTTGCTCTGTCCAAATGTCTATTTTGTTGTGTGCCATGATTAGTTCTTTTCAAATCTATAACGTGGTTTTTTCATGCCCTTAGTAAACATACCCACTTCGTCCCACCCTAGCAATACGTATCCTTCGCAGTCAGGATTGGCTGCATCGAATTCTATTAGGTCTGCTTGACCTAAATGTTTCACTTCTGTTTGCTTATAAAGCTCTTGCTCTGTGTAGATTTTGTTGTGTTTCATGAAGCAAATATAGTGTAAAGTAATCAATACTGCAAATTATAAAGCACAAAAAACCCCACCTCGTTAGGTAGGGCTTCTGCGTGTAATCTGTTACACTAAGGTTTGCCAGTAAGCAAAACTAATTTACTTGCTCTTTCTGTTTTTTCCAAGCACAACGGCTTGTAAGATTCTTGATAGTACGTTTACAATCCGATCATCTTTTTTTGTTTCTGTCAAAGCAGTTAGCGTTCCTGCTGCGACAAGAAAAATATTTAAAATTTCACTCCAGTACATCGTTAAAAATTCCATGTTTATTTATTTAAAAATTTATACTTCTCCTGCACATCAAAGCTAGGGCAGGCTTTATTTGAATACTCGTTGTGTCCATGAACGGACATATCGCCAAAGACAACACGCAATGAATTTACTAAATGTAAGAAAGCCATTTCTTGCTGCATTGTCATCGTGTCTTTAGGCGTTTTGTTTTTGTCTAGCCCACCCACGTATGCCACACCAACGCTATCATGGTTATGTCCTTTTACGTGTGCGCCCTTCTTCCTAATGTCCCTACCAGTTGCAATCGTTCCATCTGCATACAGGACGTAGTGATAACCAATTTCTGACCATCCCCTGTCCCGATGCCATTTGTCAATCTGTTTTACATTGATTTGTTCTCCTGCTCGTGTAGCTGTGCAATGCAAAATGATTCGGTTTAACTCTCTCACTCAATGCCTTTTTTAGCTAGTAAGATTTTAATCTCGTTCACGCCTTCAAGCAAAACGTCCAAGGATTGTTGCACCCTGGTTTCCTGCTTTTCTAAGCTAAGTAGCCGACTCTTTACCTTCGTTAGTTCGTTTTCCATCTTCACATAAGTTCCGATTATCCCACCAACTGCACCCACCGCTACACTAATCAATTCGTAATTCATGGTCGTATTCCGTACTCCCCTACGGGAATTGTTATTGTTTCTGTTCCTGTTCCCGTTACGTAAGTCCTAGTCTGTGGGCTAGTTACTACCCACGTACTATAAGTTGCAAAATACAGACCGTCGATTTCTTCGCATTCATCTAACGATTCTTGGTCGTAGCCCCAAGCCATAAACGGCACTGCGGCATCCGTCCACGTAGCAGAAAAGTCTGTGTCTTCATAGACTTCTACTCTATATGTTCCTTCTAAGACCATGATACTACCATTATAGATTCTCCAATTGACCCTGCGCTAGGCGTTCCTGAATTTGTTAGCGATGACCAAGAGCCATTAGTTATCGCGTTATTAGTCAAGCCTTTTATAGCTGCCGTGAAAACACTTCCGCCAATATGCATACTACCTGACTTAATACCGACACCCGCGTAACGGCTTCCCGATGGATCGGACGCGGTTCCAAAAAATGATGTCCAACCCGTACCTGCGCCCGTAAGTATGTCTAGCTGATTTGTTGCGGAATTTTGACTTGCAGTACTGTTGTCAGGTCTACCTCTGCCATTTCCATAACCTGCAAAGCGAATGCTTCCATTGGTAGTTACAGCAAACAGGCTATATCTAGAATGGTGATGCGTAGAAACTACGTCAGTGATAGAAGTGTTTACCGCTGTAAATCCATTTATATCGCTTTGAGATGTGCTTGAAAATCCCGCGTGTGGACCAGAATTTTGACCCGTAAAATATATTTGCCCGCTGATGACGGCTGTTGAATCAAAGTTGCCCGCGCCTACCCACGTTACGCTAGTCAATAAATTGTCTTCTCTAGTTAAGACTGTAGTGTAACCTGAAGTCGTGCCTTGTGCCGTTGCGTAATTGGAATTTTGACCACACGTATATACCTCACCCGTTGAAGTACGAAGAACTGTATGACTTTCGCCTAATGCACATTGCGCCCATGTCAAAGAGTTGTTCGATAAAGTCCAATTATTTCGCGTACTAGTCGATCCGTTTCCCTCTTGGTATCTATTGTTCCTTCCTAAGAAATAATAATCTCCTCCTTTAATAGCCCCAAAACATTGTCTTCCCGAACTTATATCAGTCCAATCTGTATCCGTACCGTACTGATGCCATTCAGCATCTTGGTCAACAACGGGAATAGCCCCAAGAAAAAAATTCGACGCACCGTCTACCGAGCAGAACCACAAAGTACCGTCCGACTTAATACCCCAAACTAATTGATAATCTGCACTTGCAGCCAATTTCGTAAAGGAATGGCTACTGTAGGAGCGTTTGTTAAACTCATAATTTATTGTTGGATAGAAAGGGATGCTCGTTGAAAATGCAACCATAGTACCCGCACCCGTTAAAAGACTATCGGGAGAAACCCCTCCTCCACCTTGAGTAGTAAAAAAGCCGTCTACGTTGTCGATGTCCGCTGTTGGGACTCCTGAAATTTCTGCCATGATTAACTAATTTGAACCCAATCTTTAGACGGATCGAAATAACAAATAACTTCCCCCCCTTGACCCGTGCCTACAAAGTACCCAACCACTCTTGAATAATAGTTAGTTGTCGTTGGTGCGGCTGAACTAAAAACACCACTTGCGCCAATCCACAAAGGACTACCTGCCGTTGCCCCACTAATTGCAGAGACGGCATCGACCATTCCTTGCAAGACGCAATCGCCACTACCCGTGTGAAAGCCTATAAACTTCTTGCTGTTGGCGTTGCTAGTATCAGCCAATGCATCACCCATAATGTCCACAATTTTATTGGAAGCCACACTCACGGAAGTGAGCATTGTAATGTTCTGTCCTGTGACTAGCTCGGTTTCTTCGTATTCGGATGCTAGGCTATTAAGCGTTGTCTTATCTGCTGCGCTCATAGAACCTGCCGCGCTCGTTGTAGCTGCCGTTATAGATACCGTAGGAGTATTACTCCCCGTCACTACGATAGGCGCAGTTCCGCTTACAGAAGTTACGCCTTGTGGAAGCGTTTGAAGCGCACCTGTTCCGTCAATATATTGTGCTGCTGTGCCACCTACTGAAAGCGCAAGCGTTCCTGAAGTCGTGATCGGTGAACCGCTAATAGCGAAAGCACTTGGTACGCTCATTGCTACTGATGTAACCGTACCGCTTGTTAGTTCTGATGTTAGCGCAAGTGTTCCTGAACTTGTAGGTAGCCCTATCGTTGTGTCTGCAGTAGCTGTGTTGCGAATCCATGCGCTGCGAGTAGGTGATTCAATCTGTAACCTACTGCCATTCTTTATTCTTATATCAGCTTGGTTTGCCGTTGTAGACCCGTCAATGTTTAGTGCCGTGTACGCTGTGCTACCTGTAGCGTCAGTAGCTACAATAAAATCAATGTCACCTGGTGACGTTTCAGTAATTAAGATTTCTGAAATACCTGTCTTTAACTTCGCTGTTGTAGCTGTTAATTCTAGTTCTGAAGCCGTTCCTGCACCATTTGTAATAGTCGTGTCTGCGCCTTGTTTGAACTGAGCATACAAGACAGATAGCCAATCAACAGGCTGCCATTTATTTGTTACGCCTGCTGTCCATTTAAGAACATCATTACTGCTAGGGCTTGGTGCGTTTACGTCATCTAAATCATCTACATCAAGAACTACTACACCCGTTTGTCCATTGACAGAATCAACTGATCCTGCACTAGCTAACAGGTTGCTTACCTGTATTTTTTTACTTGTCCCTGCTGTGCCTCCTGTTTCATCGCCTACATCTATAATGTGCAGTACATCTGTATCATCAGGTGTTACTGCTAACTCCGTTAAATCTGTTACTTTCGTTGACATTATCTAAGTATTTCTGTAGTTTCCAATGATTACGAGTTGTAATATCTAATGCCCAAAGCTGTTGCAATTGACTTGACTTGATTGTCAGTGGGAATCCGTGGGTAAACATTGAGTCCTCCAAAGTAGTTTCGTTGAGAAGGTGAAAGATCAGCACCAGTATTTGATGTGTATTCAGGAAATGAACCACTGTTAAACTGAAGGTACGTAATCATACGCTGTCGGTAAAACATACCAATTTCATTTGATTGCTCTACTACGACTTTAATATCTGTCAGGCTTGCGGCTGAACCTTGTTCTGATCCGTTTACTACTACGCTATTGTTTGCAAACTTCATACGTACTACGTAGGCAACTTCTGTAAAAGCAAGCTGCACCAAACAAGGCTGTATGTAGTCGTTTAAAAGAGTTGCGTAGGCTTCGTTACCTTCATCTCCTACTTCGTCAGCATCAATTAATGCGCTGATTTTGTTTTCTAATTCCGTACCCAAAGCTGGCAAAATCCACCTGTCCTGCGCAATCTTGATGTAAGGCTGTAACAGGTTGTCATCAACGGTGCTTCCTAAAGCCGTGTCACGCTTTAGCTTGCTTGAACTAATATATAGTGTCGTAGCCATGTCGTTTAGTTATATGCGCCCCTATTAGGCATATCAATAGGTGCTGTGTATTCTTCTCCCTTCTGTACTATATCAGGATTGTTTCCAACCCTACGCATTACATCATCCCAATTCCCCTCTATTTCTATCATCTCCATTTCTTTTGGCTCTCCGTCAGGAGCGTAAATAAAGATTTCTCTTTGCCATCCGTGCCTACAGTAGATACCGCCTTTTAGAGTAAACTTGTCAAAACCTGAAGTGCCAGGATGGTTAAATTCAGGGTTTTCATAATACATATCTTGTATGTCTTCGTAGCGATAGATAACCCCATCATCTGAAAGTTCCATCATCTCTACACAATAGTCCCTGCTTTCGTTACTCTGTGCAGGCGTTGTGGCTGTTTCTGCGTATCGATACCTTACGGCAAACAAGTAGTCATCTTTTCCAATTACATCTCCGTAATCAGAAACATCTTCTACATTTGAGTATTCAGCATAAAACAAATGCTTCTTAGCGTGTAGCATTTCATCGAGATAATCATCTTCGACTAACTCAGATTTTACGTAATAGAAATCATCTCCAAGCCTAGCGTCTATTGCTCGCATACGCTTTTGTAATTCGCTATCTTTTTTTTTTAACTGCGTTTCTGCAATTGCTTCTTCTTCAACTTCTTCTTTTTGCACTTTCTTAATTGCGTCTACGCCTTCTTCAAAAAGAGCATCTGCTACTTCAGGTGTAAATTGCAACATCTGCACTAAGAATACCTTGGCTTGATCGGTAGTAATTAAGCCTTCTTGCACCTTAACAAGTACGTCTACCGCACTTGAAATCTGCGCTCCGTTATAACTAGCGTCTTTGTCTGAAGTGTCACCTGCTCGTACAGGGTCAAACAAATTGTCTACCTCTACAAACGATGCAGGCTTCATAGGTGTAAAATACAATTCAAGCGTAATGTTACTTGCTGCAAACACTGGTCGTAACCCATCAAGTAATAGACGTTGGAAAGGCAAAATGACTGTGTTGTAAAACAAGTCATACGACTCTTTCATCTCGTCGGCATTGTTTCCAAATCCTCCTCCTGTGTCACGCAATCCAAAAAGCAAAGGTGATGTAACCCTATGCGCTGACAATACTTTTTTATCACACTGTTCGCTGAGGTAATCGAAAATTTGGTGCGCATCAGTTAAGTTGAAACTTTCAATGGTAGGTGCTGTTTCTTGTGAGTCATTAAAGGTCATCAAGATTTTACCTGCATTGCTTGCTCCCCCAAACTTGTTGTACACTAACCTTTCAAGTTCAGCACGTTCTTCTTCAGTCGGCACACCGCTGTTGAAACTCATTATAGTGCTAGGAAAGAAGCCTTGAGAAATTGTGCTGAGATGGTAATCTGATAAGTCGGATGCTATCTGCGCCCAATTTGTACCTGCCTGGTAATCAGGTGCGCCATAATAAAACGACAAAGGTGTATACATTTTAATCTGTAGACACTGAGATGCTGCTGTACGATCATTGGTATTATAGGCAGGAATAACTAAAGGCTCTTCTTGTTGCTTGCTCCAATCCTTTTTATGATAAAACAAAGGCACATTATCTTCATCATCAGCAACACCACAACGCATAGTAGAAGCAGGCAAATGGTATACTCGACTTACAGTAGTTCTGTCTTGCGACCAAATGATGTTCAAAAAACATTGACCGTATAGCTTTAGGTCAAACGCTGCTTTCTTTAAACACGTACCGTCACCAAAAATAGAATTAACCTTTAGCCATTGCTCTACGTGTTTGTCTTTACCAATTGCGTTCAAGCCTTCACCGTAAATCATTTCGCTTGCGCCTTTAATGATTGCACCGTGCATACTCGAACTAGCAAACAATTCTTCTAGGTAATGTGGGTATAAATTGTCAACCCCCATATCAATCCACAGCTTGTTTTGACTCTCTCGAAAAAGAGGGACGTTAGTAGCTTCATATTGTAAGATTGATAAGTTTTGCTTATTCATGGTGCGTAAACATTATAGGCGTTTCCATCTGTATCTTCATACGGTGTATAGGTTGCTTCTTTAAACGCAGGTGTACTTGAAACAAAAGCAAGTCGCTTTGCGTAAGTTACATTGTTTGCATCATTTTTAACTGTCAATAGATACAAACCTTCAACGATTTTCGGGCTGTCTGCTATTTGTATTTGAATCGTTGTGTACCTACCGTTTGATGCTGTTGGCGTGACTGATCCAAAATTTGTAGACTCCCCCGTTAATTGGCTTACTATCGTAACTCGAACATTAGTTATACTAGTAAAATCATACCCATCTAGTTTTAGATAGAATGACTGGTAACCTGAATCGTTAGTAAGCTGTATCATGTTCTTTCTCTTTCATTAAAAAAGGGGGAAGGCAAAGCAAAACCTTCCCCCCCTTTCATCTAACCCACAAACAAATCTAATTAAGGCGTAGGGTCTAGTGTTACCCCTGATACTCCTGAGAGGTAATCCCCCAAAGTTGCATCATCATTTGCAATCCAAACAGGGTTTTGTTCCCGTCCTGAAAAGTCAATAGTGTAGCCTGTCAAATCTGCAAAGGATGTCCCTGTAACAAGGTTGCCCCCCGTTACGTTACATCCAAATTCTGCACCTAGTAACCAAATATTATTGTTATTATCCATAACCCAAATATTCGGTCTTCCTTGGCACAGCACACGTATATCAGCAATATCTGTAGCATCCAATAGTTGGAATGTCAGAGATAGTGCTTGCTCGAAAAACGTAGTTCCTGCGGCAGGGTCACTTGCATAAGTGATTGTCATAGAACTAGTTTCAGGACGAACTTCGAAAGTGTAAAAATCTTGTGCCGCAATAGCTGTAACTGTGTCATTAGTTCCTGCTGCCCACGTAGCGTTGTTAATCATGTCTTGATATGCTTGTGCAATAAAGACACGGCTAATCCCGCCAATCTGATCTTTACAATCGACTACTCGTCCGCTTGAAATTTCGCACGGCATCTTATACTAATTAACCAATTACGGCAGTATAAGCACCCACGACACAATCAGCAGGAATACCTACCTGTACACCACATCCAAAGCGCATAGCAATCTTGATGTTGTCTGAACCGTCAAACTGCCAAGCATCGATATACTGAGCCGTAGTGTAGTCTGTGTTCAAGTTTGAACCAACTACCAAGTTTTCACGGTACGTCAAAATCAAAGCCTCAGCAGGCATACCTTGGCAAACCTGAATTGGAATACCCAAGTATTGCAAAGAACCGAACGCTTGGTTGGTAACCAAAGAACCTGAACCTGCACCTACCGATGACACTGTAGTTGATCCATCGTGAGAAATACCACCACCTGCTGTAGCCAACGCTTGCATATACTCACCTGCTACTTTCGTTCCACAGTAGAATGCAATATCAGGCTTGTTCAAAATAGCAGGAACTGTAGTTACAGCTTTATCATACACTTCGTAAAATGCACCTGTAGTCTTCAAGATGTTTGCTGCTGTAAAACCATTTGCTGTTACAACCTTTTCAGTTACAGAAGCAAGACCCAAGATAGAAGCAGCGTAACCGTTACCATCCCATACACCATCATTTGAAAGGAATCCTTTCTGACCTAATGCCATACCGCCTGTCCAAATTCCGTTCTCTACTCCTTGTGCTGCATATCCTGCAACCGTTGCCATAGAGAAAGTAACAAACTCAGGGTTACCTGCTGTCATGGTTTCCCGTGCGCCAGTCATACCTGCCCACGTTGGGAGCAATGTACCACGGCACAAAGCCTCCATTACTGCAAGATCGGTAAGTTCCAATACTCGCTCACCAAGGGTCATGTTATCACCATCGTTCCAACCACAGTTTGCAGCTTGAATTACTCCCGTATCAGAAGAAAAGCTAGAAATTACAGCCTTGTTTTGGATGCCGTCAATTTGACGAACATAGTTATTGGTCAAGGTATTTGCCAACTTTAGGGCAGGTGCAACATAAGGTGCTGCTCGTTCGCCTGCGTAAGTTGACGGATCAGGACTTAATTCAGGGTTGGCAAATTGCCTTCGTCGTGTCATATATCGGCTCATGCGTTCCAATTATTAATCATCTCCATAGCAGCCGATGTAGGTGCGCTGAGATTGCGTTTTACTTTCGATTGGCTCAACTCGGTAGGTGCAGTACGTACTCCACGCGCAGCAGGTGCTGCTCCAAACTCGCGTAGCTGACTACGCAAAGCACGGTTCGAACGCTCCAATCGATTCAATCGTTGTTCCATTTTATCTTCTACAGATAGTTCACGACGCTCTGGTCGTGCTGAACGCCCACGAGAAAATTCTGCTCGTCGGCTTCGTCGGTTTCGTCGTTGGCGTGAAGCCTCGACTTTTACTTCTTCTTTCACTTCTTCAGTGGTTTCTTCGCCTTCGCCTGCATCGATTAAGTCCATAGCCATCGTATGCACAGCTTCAGCTTGTTCTGCTGACAGCCCCATGTCAACTAAAATTGATACAAATTGATCGTGGGAGTCGGGGCTTTCTTCCACGGTTTCTTCAGTCACGGTAGTTTCTTCCACTACCTCCTCTTCTGCGAATTTATTCTTACGCATTTTTTTAAATATATGTTGGTTGTTAATACCCATAGTTGGCTTCGTCTAAAATCTCTACAAACAAATCAAAGTCCCTCGGTAGAAAAACACCTGATGGCTTCATCTCTTGAAATATGACCAATGCGCGTTCATAGTTTTCTTCTAAAATAGCTTCTTCTATAATGTCTAACCCATGCAAAAAGCTGTCATCAAACATATAATCGAATCGAAATTCACGTAGCATTTCGAGCAACTCCTGTTGACTGCTGTTCGTCCATGTTGACCAAATTCTGTTTACTAGTGGATTCATCCGTAGGTGTTGTAGTATTTACGCTTTAAATACGCTGTATAGAACTTTACCTTTCTTTGGTTTAATTCTACTTTATCCATCTCTACGTTCTCTTCTTCTACCTGGTCTTCAACTGTTTTTACTTCACCGTTGTATTCAGTTAGTACACCTTCGTACACCTCTAACTCTACGCCTGCTTCTGTTGTGTACTTTCCGTTTTCTAATTCGGTAGGCAATCCCTCGTCATCAATTTTAAACACTGTGCTACCTGCTGTCATATTCTCGTCTTCAGTAGCAATGGTAAACCCTTCTGATAGGGTTACTTCCTGATAGAACTTGCGCTTTACAGCAAACCACAACTTTTTAAATACTTTCTTCATGGATAGTGACTGACTCATTTCTTCTACTTTATCTGAAAAGTAACCTTCAATACTTAAGCCCCGAAGTTTTCCGTCCTTAATCTCAGTCCACACTTCATCGTTGGCTACCTGTAGCTTTACCATCCATGTTCCTTCAGGTACTGCAAAACCGTAAACCTTGCTCTTGTCTAGTTCAGGGTCTTCTACTATCCAACTCTCAACTACGCTTACATCATCTACTTTTTCAAGATGTTCCTTAGTGTGATCGTTTGTACGATTCTGCTTTAAGAACAACTCACTAGCCAATTTGACTGTTTCCTTACTGAAGTATACATCGTATTCTTCATCCGTATTCTCGTCAATTCGAGGTATATGCTTGTCAGGAATTAAAGCTGCACCTACTACTGTACGTTGGTCTTCGTCTACAGCAGCTAAACTCATGGCGCGTGTGTTGCCATCCTTGCTGAAAAAAACAAAGTTCTCCTCGATTGCAGGAAACTTTACAAGGCTAATTGCCTCTACTCCCCATGCAGTAGAATCTTCTTCTATAAGTAGTTCAACAAGTTTGCGCTCCATGTCTTTTTTTTATGCGTAAGGTTCTACGTAAACTTCTGTCCCTTGTGCTTCTGTCCACGCCCCCCAATCCCCTAAGACGTTTGCCCAATGTATAGCTGATTGCTTATCGCCACACTCGATAACAGCGTGTGGAGGATTTTTTGAATCGCCATCGTAAAACTCGATTAACTCTGTGCCAGGGTCTAGTTGTGATGGTCGAAAAATGTGCGCTTCAATTAAGCTTTCAAAATCTCCGTAATGTCTTTCCCAAGCTGCCATATCTCTGTTGTTTAAATTTTAAACTCCATAATTGTTAGTTGCGTAAGCGTAATCTTCTATTGCGCTCTCTAATTGACGAAGAAACTGTGGCGTTAAAAACCGATATGCGTTCCACTCATTCAAAATCAAGTGCATACGCATTGGTGTTTCATCGTATAGTGCATCCGCAAGTTTCCCCACAACATCTTCTGCCCAATCTAAATGCGCAGGAATGTTTCGCACTTGCATATATATTTCAGAAATTAAATCATCTAACTCGTTAAATTCCATATCTCTGTTGTTTTATATTCTCCCTTTCCTTTCTAACATATCATACAAGGCATCGTACATCTCGTCCTGTTCTCTTGGTGAAGGGTCTAACGCTAAACGCCATTCTTTTAATACGTCATGCATTATGTCACGAGGACTCATGCCGTAGTCACGAGCATAGTCTAAAGTCTGGTAGTAGTTTTCTTTTAACTCTCTTTCGAAAGACATATCTCTGCTGTTTATACAATATAAGTCCCCATGTAATCTAAAATCTGATTATGAGCGTCTTCTTCCTGTTGCCATGTAGGTTCTTCAACCCCATCATATTCATCAAGAATATACTGCGTTACCTCATTAACAATCTCGGCAAAGTCACGGTCGGTTACCCAATCATATTGACCCATATCGTCAGGGTCTTGGTATATCTCATAAAAGACTGCATCGTGTACAAAGTCATAAACCCATTCCATATCTCTGTTGTTTAAAATTTGTCTTGGGCTTTCTCTAATATTTCAAGTGCGCGTTCAAAATCATCAGCCAAATCATTCATGCCTGATTGCTTCGATTCGTATGCACCCATATCGCAATGCTCAATAGCTTTAAGTAAACGATCTAATAATTCGAACCTGTCGTACATATCTCTGCTGTTTACATATAAAGGTCAGTGTACTTAACAATAATTTCTCCTCGTCCTATTGTCTTAATTTCGGTAATCCATTTATCAGGAAAAACTTCGTAAGCGATTTCTTCAATTATATCCTCGTGTGTAAATGACCCTCGAATATCCCATGGGTCATCAGGTGAGAAATTAATTTTAGAACGTCTTTCGTCATGATAACCTAATCTATAACCTTCAGACTCAACCAAGCTAATAAACTCGTCAACGTCTGCCATATATTCATTGTAATCAAATGCCATATCTCTGTTGTTTATACGCCAACTTCAATTTGAGCGACTGTTGGGTCACTGTAAATTTGACTTACACGAACGCTATCATACATTCCTGCTTCGTCATAAAGCGTATCTAACTCTCGTTCTGTCCAATCACTACCATCATACTTCACTACCTCAATAGTGTTTCCAACTACGTAATCAATTACGTAACCCATGTTCTCAAATAATTGAGCAATCTGTTCTACTGTATCCATATCTCTGTTATTTAAATTGGTTCTGCAAGTAAAGCAAGAACGGATCGGTCATCAGTCCCTTGTACTCTAAACGCAAGTGCAGGTACTACGCTTGTTTCACCCACGTTCAATTTCAACGGCACTGCACCTGCTGCTTCTAGCATAGCGTTTGACACAGTAAACAATGCTTCATACGTATACACTACAGCATCAACTGTTTCCGTAAGCGTAATTCTAAGGACATCGCCATTGGCATAATCCTTACCTACTGTGCTTGATACAGCAGTCGTAATAAAAAAGCCTGTGCCGTAATTACCTGTAACCGTTGTAGCTGTTACTGTTTGTCCAAGAATAGTATAAACTAACGTATCGCCTACTTCGTAACCTGAACCTGCACTGACAATTTGAACATTTGTAGGATTCATTGCTCCTACACTTGTACTAAATCGAACTACAAAACCTGTTCCGTTACCATCTGTTGTTGGTCGATATTCAGTTACAGCAGTTGCGCCTGGTGAGCCAACATCATATGACATATTAGTCAGGTTCTCAATTGTGCCGTCTTGCGTTTCTGTTACAGTTGTGGTAATTTTTGCACCTGTACCTATACCATTTATGGTTGTTGCAGGATATTCTGTCGCAGCTTGGGCTGCTTTTAACTCAACGCTATAAGGCGTAAGACCTGGCAATACATCTGTATTTGTAGCTGCAAACGGTGCTATAACGCTGTCTTCAGGAAATGGTTTAATATCCAAAGTAATAACTACTGCGTTGTCATTGTGCAAATACAGCGGACGTGGCAAAACTTGGTAGCTATCACTTGCTTGTAATGCTGAATAATATCTATACATATCTCTGTTGTTTAGCTAATAACAATTCCTTCTGATTCCATTTCAGACAATATATCTTGAAGAATAGAGTACATAGTGTTGTCAATTCCTTCTACACTAATTTCCATATCCAAAAATCGCCCATGTCTATCTGGCATAAGAACTACCTCAAATCCCTCTTGTCTTAACTCCTCCTCCCAAAAATACCCTGATTCTGTACTCAAGCCACTTACAAAAATCTTTGTGTCAAATCGCTTCATATCTCTATTGTTCTTCAAACCAATCAATCAACTGGTCAGCGTTTATAAATTCTACATTGCCCATCATAGGTGCGTAGCTTTCTACCTCAATCCCCCTGTCTGTAAAGAACACATCGTAATCATTTTGACGCATGAATACCTGCGTAAGTCCTGATACGCTGTCATATTCCATGCCTACCGAATCTAGGTAGTCTTCAAATGAATCTTGTTCTCTACGAATATTCATTAGATACCAATGTCTAAGATAGTGTCGTTAACGTGTTCAGCTACTTCTCGCCAATCAATTTCCGACCATGCGCCATTTAAAAGCTGTCGTAACAACCCGTCATTTGGCATTTCACTTTCAAGCAAATCGTACATATAATCTTCACACCACGATGCGTCAACTTGCAAATCCCCATTGTCTATAGCTGTTTCAGCTAAAAATTCAATGTAATCGTGTACTCCTACACTCCACGTTTCATAATTTGCCCAACCGTTATAACCGAGTTTTGTTTTTTTCATGACTTTGTTCTATGTCTATAATATACATATAAAGAAGCGTAACACCAACCCGTAAAATTAAAGGGTAGTTTTAGAAGCTAACTGTGATGCTTGCATTGCCTGCCCTTCAAGCTGACTCTGTACTACGTAGGCTTGCATTCCTCCTGCTGTTTCTAATCGCGAAGGTAAAGGTGCTGTGCTTTGTGTGCCAAAGCCTGATCGAGTCTGACTAGTTGAACCACCTCCCACACTACCGCCTGATGTTCCTGCTTGGTCTAGGATTCCTTTAATACTTGCAAAGCTACTAAGCACACCACCTACCATAGTCGTAATTAAAACGGCTAAAGAGA
>Ga0209630_10001154_pt1 | contig 29054 bp, 31 predicted proteins | sample COG_01_FD_184745 | JGI IMG/M metagenome (GOLD analysis project Ga0209630, IMG submission 184745) | Pelagic Microbial community sample from North Sea - COGITO 998_met_01 (SPAdes) (version 2) | ecosystem: Environmental > Aquatic > Marine > Neritic zone/Coastal water | place: Helgoland, sampling... | reverse complement strand
AGCGTATCAGGCTTTCCACGTGGATGGACTGCACAACAACGCTGCTTTCAGAATCCCTGTGTTATATCTTATCGGCTCAAGTTACCACGAGTATGATAACGAGCATCACAGAAGATACCCATATTTGATTTCTATCCGCCTTGAGAGATCGGTTCAGAAACTGGGATATCACTATCAACCATATCCAGCTGTTTATCTCTTGTTAAGGCGTCATTAATTTTGTTTTGTAAACGCTTTAAAGTACTGTCTATTTTAAAAGTATAGTCCTGGTTTTCTTTTTTGTATGCCAGCAATTCATTGGTGATATTTAATGCTGTCATGACTGCAATTCGTTCTGCACCGATTACACCTCCGCCGCTTTTCATTTCGGCCATTTGTTGATTCAGGTAATCTACAGATTGTCGTAGTGATTCTTTTTCTTCTTCTTCACAGCCGATCAGATATTCTTTATCGAGGATAGTGACTCTTATTGGTGAGGTGTCTTTGCTCATGCACGTGTTTCCATTGATCGCAAGCGAGATATCATCGATTCGATTCGGGTTCTGGCCTGTTCGGTTTTCTCTATCAAAACGGCGCGTTCGTTTACCAGGCTGTCTTGTTGGTTACGAAGTGCTGAGTTCTCTGATTTTAGCTGGCTTACAGTGCCAATTAGTTCATCAACCCGAGCTTCTAGGGCTCCGAGGTCCGTATTTTCAATGTCGTTGTTGCTCATGATAGCTTCCTGATACCCGTTCCTGCGTGAACCGGCTTTATTGTTGATTTATCATAGTAACATCAATATAGAATGCCTGAATTAGCGGGTCAACAGGTGATGACAAATAGAAGATGCTAAGGGCTGCTTCCTGTTATTATTGTCTAGTGAAAATTACTTAAATATTGAAGAAATAACCAAGAAAATGACGACTACAGTGAATTATGATGAAGTAAATGCTGAATTGATGGCCTTGCATGCAGGTGTTCTTGCCTCTGAGAGCCATGGATTCCTGTGCGGCTATTTTTGCGCCAGTAATACCATTACTGTTGATGTATGGCGAGATTACTTATTGGCTGGGATTGATGAGGATGCTGATTTGGAATCGTGTTTTGCCATTCTTTCTCAGCTTGCTGATGAGGTTTGTGAAGAAATACTGTCGGATGAGCTCACTTTCGCGCTTTTTCTTCCAGATGATGAGTCGCCAATTAGTGAACGTTCTAGCGCGTTAGCAGAATGGTGCGCTGGATTTGTGAGTGGCTTAGGTATAGGCGGCGCAGGCGATAAACCAAAATTAATAGATGAATGTGATGAGTTTATTAAAGATGTCGTCTCTATATCACGCATGGAAACGTCAGTTGAAGAGGATGAAGGTGCTGAGGGCGCACTTTTTGAAATAGTCGAATATATTAGAGTTGGAGTCATTATGTTGCACCAGGAATGGCATCATCCCGATGAAGATGGTGAAAAATCAGAGGTGCTCCATTAATGGATAAGAAAGAGTGCCTGCGCCGAAGAAAGCGCCTGATGGATATGATCGGGTCAGACAGTATTGCAATCATTCCTACTGCATCAGTCTATATCCGCAATCGCGATGTCGAATTTCCATTCCGTCCAGACAGTGATTTTTACTATTTAACAGCGTATCCAGAGCCAGAGGCCGTTGCAGTATTGATTCCGGATCGTGCGGATGGAGAATTTATTCTATTTTGCCGTGAAAGTGATGAAGAGATGGAGACTTGGCATGGACGGCGAGCCGGACTTGAAGGTGCTATGGAAATTTATGGTGCTGATGATGCCTTTCCAATCGAGGATATGGATGACATTTTGCCCGGCTTGATCGAGGGCCATGAACGAATTTTTTATAATATGGGCAGTGATCAAAATTTTGATCAGCGGGTCATGGCATGGGTTAAGCAAATCAGGGACAAGGCGAGAACTGGTGTCGTTGCGCCTGACGAATTTATTTCCTTAAATCATTTTTTGCATGATATGCGACTTTATAAAAGCAGGTTAGAGATAAAGTTAATGCGTCAAGCGGCCAAAATATCCTCAAAGGCACATCAACGTGCGATGCAGAATTGCAAACCGGGAATGCATGAATATCAGATTGAAGCCGAATTGATTCATGAGTTTATTCGCAATGGTGCGCGTGCGGCGGCTTATCCTTCTATTGTTGGTTCGGGGGCTAATGGCTGTATTTTACATTACACAGAAAACCAGGATGAGATCAATGATGGCGATTTATTATTAATCGATGCTGGCGCTGAGTTTCATGGTTATGCAAGTGATGTTACCCGAACGTTCCCCGCTAGCGGAAGATTTTCTACAGCACAACGCCAAGCTTATGAATTGGTATTAGCGGCACAACTTGCTGCGATAGAAGAAGTAAAGCCGGGTAACCACTGGAATGATCCACATGATGCTGCGGTTAGAGTGCTAACAGAAGGCATGGTGGAGTTAGGGATCTTGAAGGGTGATCCTGAGGAGCTTATTAAGGATCAGGACTATACCAAATACTATATGCATCGCACTGGTCATTGGATTGGGATGGATGTTCATGATGTGGGTGATTATAAACTTGATGGTGAATGGCGCATGCTGGAGCCGGGCATGGTCATGACGGTAGAGCCAGGGCTATACTTCCCCGCAGGAATGCGAGGTCTTCCCAAGAAGTGGTGGAACATCGGTATCAGAATTGAGGATGATGTTCTGGTAACGAAAGAAGGTTATGAAGTATTAAGCAAAGATGCACCAAAGCAAGTCGACGAAATAGAGGAATTGATGGCCAATGTCGCGTGATTACGATGTTGTTATAATTGGCGCAGGCATGGTGGGCGCTAGTTTAGCTTGTGCTTTGGCGCCTTCGGGTTTGCGCATTGCTATCATAGAAGCTGTTACTTTAAAGAATGACTACCAGCCAAGTTATGATGATAGGGGACTTACCCTATCACCTTCATCGAGGCGAATACTGGAACATATCGGCGTATGGCAAAATGTGTTGCCCGCTATAAATCCGATTAAAAAAATACATATCTCTGAACAAGGCCGGTTTGGTTTTACCCACATGGATGCCGCGCAGACGAATAACAATGATCTAGGCTACGTAGTTGTTGCGCGGTCACTTGGACAAGCTCTGCATAAACAAATGTTATCGTTTGAAAATATATCGCTAATTTGTCCGGCAGAACTAAAGTCTTTTAAGCAAAGCGAAGAAGCTATGTCGATTGAGATATCTTGTTCAGGCCGTAGTGAATTGATTACCTCCGGACTATTAGTCGGTGCAGATGGTAGTCAATCTTTGGTAAGGCGTTTAGCAGCTATCAATGTAAAAGAGCATGATTTTAAACAAACGGCCATTGTTGCCAATGTAACGACACAAAAGCCAAACCAGGCGACGGCGTATGAACGATTTACCCATCATGGACCGGTAGCGCTTTTACCCATAGATAAGAATCGCTCAGTGTTGGTGTTTACCGTAGCGACTGAAAATGCAGCTCAATATATGTCGATAGCTGATACGCAATTTATTGATGCTGTTGAAACCGAGTTTGGACGTCGTCTAGGTAAGATCGAACAAATTGGGCAACGTCGTTCTTATCCAATAATGTTTATTGAAGCTGTTGAACAATATCAGCAGCAACTGATTTTATTGGGTAATGCGGCGCATTCTATACACCCTAATTCTGCACAGGGTTTTAATCTAGGGCTGCGTGATGTTGCTGGCCTAGCGGAGTGTGTCTTTGCGGCGATTGAAAAAGGACTTGATATTGACGATATCAGTATATTAGAGAATTACATTAGCTTGAGACTTCCAGATCAACAGCGTGTGATGCGATTTACAAATCGACTAGCAAGTAGTTTTTATAATAAAAACCCATTGCTCATCCCCGCTAGAAATCTAGCCATGTTGATGATTGATACTCTGCCAATCGTTAAGGAAACATTTATTAAGCAAGCAATGGGCATTGCTGGTTTACAACCTCGAGCTGTCAGAGGGCAACAGGCATGACAGCGATTGACGACAAGATTGATGCTGACGTTATAGTTATTGGTGGTGGCATTATTGGTGGTTCTTTTGCCTGTATATTAGGTCAAGCAGGGCTCAAGGTTATATTGCTAGATGCTGGTGTCAGGCAAGTAAATTCACTTAAGAAAGTCGACGCGCGCGTTTTTGCGATTACGCTGGCTTCTGAACAGATACTTAAAAAAGCTGGTGCATGGCACCGTTTAAAAAAAGAAGACATTGCCTGTTTTCGAAAGATGCATGTTTGGGACGAGAATGGTCTGGGTGAGATTAATTTTGATAGCGCCTCAATCTGCCAGCCAACGATGGGCTATATCATTTCGCATCAAGCTATTGTTGATGCCTTGCAAGAAAAGTTGCTTGAATTGGATAACGTGCGTTGTCTCTGGTCCGTCTCTCCTGCTTATATAAAAGATGAGGCGGATACAATTGTTCTCGGTACAGAAGATGGTCTTCAGTTTAGTTCGAGGCTTGTTGTTGCTGCCGATGGACATAACTCAAAGTTAAGAAGCTTGGCCAATATTCATTATCAGAAACATGATTACAAGCAGTCTGCATTGGGTTGTATTGTGACAACAGAATTCGCGCATAGTGAGATAGCGCGGCAAAGATTTTTGAAGCGTGGCCCCTTGGCATTCTTGCCAATGCGTGATCCGCATCAGTCCGCAATCGTTTGGTCCAGCAGCCCTGATCATATACAGCGCCTTAAAGAACTTGATAAATCAGCATTCCATTTTGAATTGGCTGAAGCCTTTGCTCATGAGTTGGGTGATATTAAGGAAAGTACCGAGAGAGCGGTGTTTCCATTGAGTCGTGCTCAGGCAGACAGTTACACCAAACCCAGGCTCGCGCTGATTGGAGATAGCGCTCATACCGTTCATCCTCTGGCGGGTTTAGGTGCTAATCTGGGCCTGTTGGATGCAGCGAGTCTGGCAGAAGAAATGATAGATGCTTCTCAGCGTGGCAGAGACCCTGGTCGTTTGCAGGTATTACGTCGCTATGAGCGCAGACGTAAGGGTGAAAACAGGAATATGATGTATTTAATGGATAGTTTTAAACACCTCTTTGAAAACCAGCATCAATCTGTACAATGGCTGCGCAATTTTGGTTTGGATACCGTTGATAGTCTTCCCATTGTTAAGCACGCAATATTAAAGAGGGCGATGGGGCTGACTGGCGATTTGCCTGAAACCGTACGCGGGCACTCCTAAAAATGCACTTTTTACGCGATAGCTACGTCAGCTCCGTGCTCGAATCCTCATGTATTGACTTATACATTGTGGTTCTCCGCGCGGTGCTTCCTTGCTCTTACGAAAAAATCACTATTTTTAGAAGTACCCGTTTGAATGAATGCATAACACATTAATATTAATTCTTATAACGACAGGATAGTTCATGTCTGAAAATTCTAATCCAGAGCCAAGTAACTTTATTCGTAATATCATCAATGATGATTTAAAGAATAATAAAAATGAAAGTCGCGTACATACACGGTTTCCACCGGAGCCTAATGGTTATCTACATATCGGTCATGCAAAATCTATCTGCTTGAACTTTGGCGTCGCTCAAGACTATGAGGGGGGTGTTTGTAACCTACGGTTTGATGATACTAACCCTGAGAAAGAGGATGTTGAATATACTGACTCGATTCAAAATGATGTTAAGTGGTTGGGCTTTGATTGGGAAGACCGACTTTTTTATGCGTCCGATTACTATGAAAAATTATTTGAGTTTGCAAAGCAACTCATTCGTGATGACAAGGCCTATGTTTGTCATTTAAATACTGATGAGACAAGAGAGTATCGGGGTACTTTGACTGAGCCTGGTAAACCGAGTCCTTATCGTGATAGAAGTGTTGAAGAGAATCTCGATTTATTTGGCCGCATGCGTGCGGCTGAGTTTGATGAAGGCGAATGTCTGTTGCGCGCAAAGATCGACATGGCATCACCCAATATGAATATGCGTGATCCAGCTATATATAGGATCAGAAAAGTTGCGCATCATCGAACTGGCAATGATTGGTGCATCTACCCGATGTACGATTACACACATTGTGTCTCTGATGCGTTGGAAGGTATTACGCATTCTCTATGCACACTCGAGTTTGAAGATCACCGTCCTTTGTATGATTGGTTTCTTGATCAACTGCCCGTGCCATGCCATCCACAACAGATTGAGTTTGCCCGCTTGAATTTAAACTATACGGTAACCAGTAAGCGTAAATTAAATGAGTTGGTGACTGATGGACATGTGTCCGGCTGGGATGACCCACGCATGCCAACTATAGTCGGCATGCGCCGGCGTGGTTATACGCCTGAATCAATTCGTGACTTTTGTGGTCGTATTGGCGTTACCAAAACAGATACCGTCATTGATGTCGGTGTGTTGGAGAATTGTGTTCGTGAAGACCTCGATAAACGAACCCGGCGTGTGCTGGGTGTTTTAGATCCGCTTAAGGTTGTGATTGAAAATTACCCGGAGGAAGAAACAGAATCTCTGGACGCTCCTTATCATCCAAATAATCCTGATATGGGCCAACGTCAATTACCATTTTCAAAAGTTATTTACATAGAGCAGAGTGACTTTATGGAAGATCCGCCTAAAAAATTCTATCGTCTGGGTCCTGGTCGTGAAGTACGGTTACGCTATGCTTACTTCATTACTTGCAATGAAGTCATTAAAGATGATGCAGGAAACGTTGTTGAGTTACGTTGTAGTTACGATCCCGAGACCAAAGGCGGTAACGCGCCGGATGGTCGTAAGGTTAAGGGAACGATTCACTGGGTATCAGTTGAGCACGCCTTGCAAACAGAAGTGCGACTGTATGATCGTCTGTTCAACGATCCTAAACCGGATAGCAACAAACATGAGCAAGACTGGAAAGAATTTCTTAATAGTGATTCTATTAAACTTATAAAAGCAGCCTACCTTGAGCCTTCATTAGCAGAGGCACAAAAAGAAGACATATTTCAATTTGAAAGAACAGGATATTTCTGTGTTGATAATAAGGATAGCCTTGATGGTAAACCGGTTTTTAATAGAACAGTGACCTTGCGTGATTCCTGGGCGAAACGAAAATAAGATAGAAATTACTATCTAAATTTTTCTTCGCACACCAGCTTGTTCTGGCAAGCAATAGCCGAAATAGAAGGAGTATGGGAGAATAGATGTCTTTTACAGTGAATCAATCAATCTAGATATGAAGCCTAATTCAGACGTACTTTATCGTTCCCATATTAAAAGTTTGCCTCTTATCAGTAATGGCAAAGTCAGGGATATTTACGGCATCGACGATCAGCATATGTTGATTGTTACCAGCGATCGACTTTCAGCCTTCGATGTGATTTTGCCCGACCCCATACCAGGCAAGGGAAGCATTTTGACCGAGGTCTCCAATTTTTGGTTTGATCGTTGTAAAGATATTATTCCTAACCATCTAACTGGTGTCGCCGTAAAGGACGTTATTAAAGAGAATGAAGATCTTGAGATATTAGAGCCAAGATCTATCGTAGTTCGAAAGCTAAAGGCATTGCCCGTAGAAGCAGTCATTCGTGGTTACCTGATTGGTTCTGGTTGGAAGGATTATCAGGCTACTGGTGAAGTTTGCGGGATAAGTCTGCCATCAGGTTTGCAGCAAGCACAAAAATTACCGGAGCCAATTTTTACGCCAGCGACTAAAGCCGACGTAGGTGAGCATGATGAGAATATTGATTTTGAGAAGACAGTAGATTTGATAGGCCGAGATCTGGCAGAGCAAGTAAGGGATGTTAGTTTAAAAATTTATTCTGAAGCTGCCGAATATGCGCGAGAAAGAAATATTATTATTGCTGATACCAAGTTTGAATTTGGGCTTGATGAGAATAATCAGCTCATTTTAATCGATGAAGTGCTAACACCAGATTCATCTCGTTTTTGGCCGGAAGAGTCATACCAGCTCGGGACCAGTCCACCAAGTTTTGATAAGCAATACATCCGCGATTATTTGGAAACACTGGATTGGGATAAAACTGCGCCTGGACCAAGTTTGCCTGATGAGGTTATAAGAAACACCGCTGCAAAATATGAAGAAGCGCGCGATAAACTTATTTCGTAGTACGTGTAGAGATTCATGAAATGCAAGAAGTAAAAAATCTAATTGATGGCTACCAACGGTTTCATAAAAAATATTTTCAGGAACAACCCGAAATATATAACAGCCTGTTTGAGCAAGGCCAATCACCAAAGTTTTTAGTTGTTTCTTGTTGTGATTCACGGGTACATCCCGCTCAGGTTATGGATACCGTGCCTGGTGATATATTCGTAATTCGTAATGTTGCAAATCTAGTTCCGGTTAACGAGGTGGATGGTAAATCTCACGGCACCAGTGCGGCAATGGAGTTTGCAATAAAACACTTGGATGTAAAACACATTATTATTTTTGGCCATAGTCAGTGTGGAGGCATAAAAAGTTTAATGGAAGGGGATCACCTTGGTCATGAATATGGATTCATTGATCCATGGATGGAGATTGCCAAGGCGGCAAGGGAAGAGGTTGTCAATGGCCATGCGAATGAAGACTTTGATGCTCAATGTGTTAGGTGTGAAAAGGCATCGATACAAATATCGCTTAATAATTTAATGACCTTTCCCTGGATAAAAGAGCGTTATGATGCGGGAAACTTATTTATACATGGATGGTACTTTGATATTGATAGTGGGAATTTGTTCGGCAAACAGGGCGATCAGTTTGTGCCTGTTAAAGATTTGGTGATCAGCAGTTAAATAAAGGGGGTGATAATATGAGTTCCTTGAATAAATTACTTTGTATAATGGTTTCGTGTCTTATTTTTTTCGGCTGTTCAGATGAGAGCAGCAACAGCAGTCAAAAAGATCATGTCTGGAAAGAACAAACTGATACTATCGATAAAGCTAAAGAAGTTGAAGGAATGATGATGGAGTCTGCAGCAGCGACCAGAGAAGCTATTGATAAGCACGATGAATGACTTAAAGTAAGAATATTTTAATCTGTTTTTGAGATGATCTTCTTTATTACATGCTTCGCATCATTGCGGCATGCTTTGCATCATTGCGCGGAAGTATGTGGCAGGGAGCATAAGCTTTTCTTCTTGATTGCCACTAATTGTTAGTTCCATTCCAAAGTCGAAGCCGTCAACAAAATCTATAAAGGACATACTTATAGTCAGTCGTTCTTCGTGTTTGTAGTCAACATTATTTACTAAAACATTCTCATTTTTGGCGATTGTTTTTATGTCTAGTTTTTCGCCGTCTTTCTTTGTTGCCAAATCATAAGAATGCCAGTCTTGATCATTATCATGCGTGGTAACAAAGAGGGTATAGAATTCTTCATTTTTCGGGTTAATAGACATGGTCAGATAAATTTCAGAATACTTTTCCATGAGCAATTTATCTGAGAGCGCAAAATTAGGTCCATAGGTTACTTCACCCAATTGAGGGTCAAGTTTTAGTTCGACTAAGCTTTTAACTTCTTCTGCTAATTTCCAGTCAATCGTTGTCTCGTTTGGTGCTTCTGCCCAGGCATTCACTGTTACCAGAATTAATGCTGTGAGTGTTGATGCGATAAGTTTCATTGGCTTGTTCCATTTTAAAATTATGCGAGTTAGTTTGCTTATAGGTTTAATCGCACTCAGGGTTTATTAAGCTTCCAGTCGTAATCATGTTCTATATCATCTTGATAGTTTTGCAGTTGTTTGGCTAGCAGAGGTTCGGCGTAACGAATAAAATGTTTAATCAAGGATTCATCATTTCCACCAAAATCATCTTTGTACCAATGATAAATACTGGATACTTTAAGTTCGCCGTTTTCAAAGCTTACGCCACGAGAGTGATTGATATATTGCCTGGCTCCTTGCTCAAGAAGTTGATCTGTATTGCTCGCAGTAAATGCTTTAGCAGACAGATTGGGGCAACTTATGCTGGCGCAATTTACTGCATAATGAATACGGTTATCATCGAAGAAAGGTCTTAATATTCCGTGCTCGATGTTGTTAAGCGATAGATCCTGTCCTTGAATTTTTACCATGTTATCGTCCCATGGACCAAAGCTGAATAGTCCCTCACCCAACTTCGTAATAGACTTAACAGGATAGTTTTTCAGTATTAATTCTATAGTGAGCGCGTTGTATAGATTAATCCAATAGGCTTTTTGTTCAGCGCGATTAAAATCGCGTGGATTAAGTTGTTGCATTTGTTGCAGGTATTTGTCCAGAGTCTTTCTGTCTTTAGATGAAACGGCAGCATAATTAAAACGGTTGATCCCGCTCGAATGTTTGTTATCAAGATAAGCACCAAGTACGGCTTGCCAATTACTATGGTCAATCGATTCTGTGTTGTTTTCGTTACTAACATTCCAAAAATCAAGGGGACTGTTCTCAGGCGCGGCAATAGCTAGCTGTGATATTAAGGTAAATAAGACTAGGCTAGTTATCAGTAGCAGTTTGTGAGGGTTTAATAGGTTAACAAGTGTAAGGTTCATTAATACTTCCTGCTTAGTAATTTATACTCATGCGAGTTTGTTTATTATTTTTGCTTCAAGCTGAGATTGCTGTTTTTCTACTGAAGCAATATTGTATTTGTCCAGTTGCCGGTACTGCCGCCAGCGTAGTCGTGCAATCATTGATAAAATACCGATAGCTGCACCAACCGTCCCCTTTACCGTACCACTAATCTTTGAATGGCCAAGACGACGATAAGTGTCTACAGGGTGTTCTTCAATCGTCATGCCTAATTGAATTGCCTTAATTTGCATCTCGATGGTCCAGCCATATGTTTCATCTTCCATGGCCAGGTGTTGTAATGCTTCTTGTGAGACAGCACGAAACGGGCCCAAATCGGTTACGGTTTCTCCCCATATAATACGGATGAGACTACTGGCCAAACAGTTACCAAAACGTTGTGGAGCAGTAAGCGCATTTCTTTCTACGGAACCCAGTTTACGTGAGCCTATGGACAGGTCAGCACCTTCAGCAATACTGTTTATAAGCGGCATTGCTTGATGCGCACGAAATGCATTGTCACCATCGATGAATAATAGAATATCGGCCTTTTCGGTTTCTGCGAGAGCAGTTAAACATGCAATACCGTATCCTGGCCGCGATTGACTGACTACGTATGCACCTGCTTCTTGGGAAATTTTAGCTGTCTTGTCGGTAGATCCATTATCACAAACCACGATATCGTCGACAATATTGATACCTCTTGCATCCTTTAAAGTCCAAAGGCTATTGATGACTTTTTTAATAGCCTGTGCTTCGTCTCTAGCTGGGATAATGGCGGCAATGCGTTTATTTTGGTACACACCAGTGTCCTTTAGCGCGGAGTGAACAGTGTTTCTAAATAATATGTTACTGCTGTCCGCTCTTCTTCATTTAACGCGGTCATCAGTTCCTTGTCGGTATTGAGTCGTTCAATAACTGATTTATACATTGATGTGTCTATAATAGTTTTTGACATGGGGCAGTTGGGGCAAGCTAGTTTGCGATGATAGATGATTTTGCCAACATGATAGGGGTCGTTGGCGGATTCTTCAGGAAAATTTATAGATGCAAACACCCTGAGAGAAGTAAATATGAATGAGCTTATTACAAGCGTAGCCAAGATTCCGTAGGTTCGGGTTGTCATCATAGTTCTCACTGTAGTGTTAATTTTTTTTGGCGGCCGGTGCTAATTACTTCATTATCTTCATTATAGAGTGTGGTTTAATAAAAAGGTTCTATAACAATGTTATTACTAAATTTAATGTGAGGATTAAGTATCGTCGCCCTTTGTTGTTTCCTGATGGTTTGCCAAAAATATTTTTGAGTTCACTGTGTAATATAATGGGTTTGATATGAATATAGCTTTGAATTCAAGCAGCAGGCATGTGCCTCTGTCATGGCAGGTCGATGGCTCTGGGCTAGTTTGTGCAATTGCATACAGTGCCTTGGCTTGGTTCTCATTACATCCGGAATCACTTACTTTATCTATTTACTACGTACTACTTGGCACTTGCCTGCTAGCAACGCTCATCGCTTTTCAAGGTGCTGATGAGAAGGCAATAACCCCGTTGAAGTTATTATGTTGGGCGGCGTGTTTTCGGCTTATTGGTGTTTTTGGAGATCCCTTATGGGAGGATGATTTTTTTCGTTATCTCTGGGATGGCTATCGTTTCTATGAAACAGGCTCTCCCTATGGCATAGCACCTTCGGCTTTTTTTGGCGATGCCAAAATTCCAGCTAAATTTTATGCTTTGTTAGCGCAGGTTAACTACCCAGATGTGCCTACAATTTACGGACCCACTTTACAATATACTTTTTTGTTGGCTCATCTTATCGCTTCATCCAAGGTTTGGGTGCTGCAAATCCTCTACTCATTGACAGACATGGCTATGATCCTGCTGTTGTTACGCTTGGCTAATATACGCTGGGTGTTGCTCTATGCCTGGTCGCCACTAGTCATTAAGGAACTAGCTTTTACCGCACATCCTGATATTGTTGGTGCCATATTAATGATGTTTGCGTTGTACTTTCGGCAAAAAAATAAGCTTGCTATTGCAGTCAGTGTTTTGGCATTAAGTGTGGGCGCCAAAGTTTTTGCATTGTTAATGGCGCCGTTTGTATTGTGGCGTTTGGCCTTTCGCTACTGGTGCTTATTTGGATTGGTGTTACTAGCATTGTATGGACCTTTTGTATGGCAAGGAGGTTCGGATATGGCTGGTCTGCTTGTCTTTGCCCGCGAATGGCACTTTAACAGCTCAATCTATTCCTTGTTACGTCAGTGGCTTGATTCGCTGTCAGTGAAGTTTATATTAGGCTCGGTTTTTATTTTGATTTACGCTGCGTTGTTTTGGCAACACCAAAAAGCATCTGCTTGGAAGATTCCTCGCGGCGATATCGTCTTTGGTCTTTTTCTATTAGTTGCGCCTGTTGTTAATGCTTGGTATCTGATCTGGTTATTACCATTTGCTGTACTGTTCCCTGCTTTATGGAGTTGGACATTCTCAGCGACTGTTTTGTTGTCTTACTCCATTGGAATTAATTTGAATTCTACAGAGGTCGCGTTTTTTGAAATACCTCTTTGGGTCGTCGTGTTGGAATATGGAACGGTTATTATTGCTGCATGCATAGACTTATGGTTAAGAAGAATAAGTGCAATTCAGACATAAAGAGAGCTGATCAGAGTTTATGTACATCCTCGAAATATTCAAAGGAAATTAAATGAAAATTTGGGTCGACGCCGATGCCTGTCCAGTAGTAATAAAGGACATACTGTTTAAAGCAGCAGATCGAGTTGGTATTCATGTGACTTTAGTGGCCAACCAATCCATGCAGATACCTGCGTCGCCCTATATTAAATTTGTACTTGTTCCCTCTGGTTTTGATGTTGCAGATAATGAAATAGTTAAAAGGCTTGATGCAGGTGATCTTGTTGTTACCGCAGACATTCCTTTGGCAGCAGAGGCAATTGAGAAAGGAGGTATTGCGCTTAACCCGCGTGGAGAGCTTTATACGACAGATAATATAAAAGCACGCTTGAGCATGAGAGACTTTATGGATACTTTACGCAGTAGTGGTGTTCAGACAGGTGGCCCAGCAGCATTAAGCAAAAGTGACAGACAAACCTTTGCAAATAATCTGGATAAACTACTAACAAAGTATTACAAGGCTTAATAGGCGTTCACCTTTTTTATGGGCAATGTTTTATTATGAAAATTTGTATGTAATACTTTTTGCTTACATGGTTTATGTGATAGCTAGATGATTGTCATACAGGTAACGTATTAGGTGTTATCTTATTTTTAGTAGGAAGTGACTAAAAAAAATAATATAGGAATAGTAAAATGAATGAGGAATTAAATTTTGCAGGGGCAGTAGTAGCAGATTGGAATAATATTGATGCGACGGAATGTGCAGAAGGCATAACAGAACGAGTCCTTTGGGAAGGCGAAAATGGTAAACGAGCATTAGTTTATGAATTCGAGGCTGGCGCAGTATTCCCGGGTGTAGATGTGCATGAAGATGGTCCAGAGCAAGTCTTTGTTATCTCTGGGGTCTTTAATGATGGCCGAGAAGATTTTCATGCGGGTAGTTTCCTGCACTTCCCGACGGGAACTTCGCACGCTCCAAAATCAGAATCAGGCTGCGTTTTGTTGGTGCTATATCCAGAAGGTTAAGATCGTCGCTCTTAACGCGATAGAGGAAAAATCAGTATGAAATTAAAGTGCGTGTTATTTTTAGTAAGCTTGATCTTGTCCGGGCAAAGTTATGCGGAAAGGCTGGTGTTGTCAGACATTATGCCGCCAGAGGGCCTTGAAAATATTCACGTTGTTAAGCTTGCTAGTGACTCTTATTCAACAGACTTTGTTATTTTTGTAAAAAACTCGGTGCCACTACATAAACACGTTGAACATTCGGAAACGATTTATGTACTAGAAGGAAAAGGGCTTTTCCAGCTAGGCGATCAAAGCATGGAAATTGTTGCGGGTGATTATATAAGAGTGACGAAGGGAACACCGCATGCGGTAAAGGTGATTTCAGATATTCCGCTTAAAATTATTTCTGTGCAGGCACCGGAATTTTTTGGCAAAGATAGGGTCAAGGTAAATTAATTTAACATCGGCAAATATATAGGAGTGAATGATGGCGACAGAAGATACATGTTGTACGTTGGTGCCTTATTTTAAGGTTGCGGAAGGTAAGCTTGATGAATTTAGAGGTTTATGTGAACAGTTCATGGAAATAACCGAGAAGAATGAGCCGAATTGTCTTTATTATGGTTTTAGTATTAAAGACGATGTTGTCTATTGCCGAGAAGGGTATGCCGATGGAGAAGCTGTACTTGCGCATCTTGAAAATGCCGGGCCTTTACTAGGAGAGGCATTTAAAATTTGTGAACTTGTCAGACTTGAGGTTCATGGTGCTGAGGAAGAGCTGGCAAAACTGCGGGGACCTTTAGCTGATTTAAACCCTGAGTACTATGTTCTTGAATATGGCTTTCGACGCTAAGTCTATTTAATCAAACAGGCCATCATCTGAAGAAGACTCAGATGGTGGCCTTTATCTTTTCTAAGACATCATTTTTATTAATGCGTTTCTTGCTTCAACATCTTCGACAGCGACCATTGCTTTATTGAATGCGATGACATTCTTGTCATGTGCGCTGAGTAACTTTTCCAGTTGCAGGTTTTCAGCGATGCTTGCTGCGCCGCCTTGTTTATATTTTATATCGATATCTTGCAGGAAATGAAAATAAGCTTCCTTGCTTAGACTCATATCCTGAAATGCTTGATAGGCAACTTTAGCCTCTTTAGTTAAGTCGTCAATAGACATAAACAAACTCTACGCAGCACTTTCCATGTCAGCGTTATATGCACCACTACAAGCCAGACTATTGCATTTTGAGCGATGCAATAAAGCCTTCTGCGCTGCTTTGAGATTTGATTCTTTGCCTCCCCATGCGTTTAGGCAAGGTTCTTGTAGTGCGCGTCCGTATGAAAAGCTAAGTGGCCATGGCAAGTCCGGATTGCTTACATTCATGGCATTGAGATGAGCGGTTGCTAGTTCGGCGCTCTGCCCGCCAGAAAGAAAAACAATGCCAGGTAATTCAGCGGGCACATTCTTTACTAGGCAACGCACCGTTTGATCAGCTACTTCCTGGACGTTCGCTTGTGTTGAACATTGCTTTCCAGAAATAACCATATTAGTTTTGAGTATGGTGTGCTCGATACTCACATCCTGACTTTTAAGTGCACTAAACAATGCCGACAGAGTCATCTCAGTAACTTCATAACAACGCTCAATTGTGTTATCAGCATCCATCAGGACTTCAGGCTCTACCATAGGTACAATGCCGGCTTCCTGACAGAGTCCCGCATAACGCGCAAGCGCATGAACGTTTGCTTCGATACAGGCTTGACTGGGAATATTGTTGCCAATGGTTATGACCGCACGCCATTTGGCGAATTTTGCACCAATCGATTTATACTCAGCTAATCTGTCACGCAGACCATCAAGTCCCTCGGTTATTTTTTCGCCTGAATGCAAGGCAAAGTCCTTCGCTCCAGTGTCAACCTTGATGCCTGGCATGATGCCTTGATCAATTAACGCTTTAGCGAAGGGAGTGCCATCACTGGTAGCCTGACGAATGGTTTCATCATAAAGAATCATGCCGCTAATAAATTCCTTGCCGCCAGGGTTAGTGATTAATAAGTCCCGGTATGCGCGTCGATTTTCTTCAGTTGATTCAAAATTTATCGTGTCGAATCGCTTTTTAATAGTTGGGGTGCTTTCGTCAATTGCAAGTATGCCCTTGCCTTTTGCAACCATTGCCTTTGCTGTTGCTTCAAGTTCTGCTGCGCTCATTTTATAGTCCTCGTTAACGCTAATTGATATGTTTTTATGTGTTAAAAAATTAAAGTGTGTGTTCCAGTGCTTGTCCCACTTGAATAATCTTCATGTTGTTGGTGCCGCCACGTCTGCCACGGAGATCGCCTTTTGTAATAATAACAAAGTCGCCATCTTTTACGGCTCCTTCGGCTATGAGTTGGTCTATCATTTGTTTGTTGGCTTCCAGAGGATCGGTATGGGTTATATCAAACTTCATTGGATAGACGCCACGATATAATGCCACACGTCTGCGAGTTGATGTGTGTCTGGCAAAGGCAAAAATCGGAATGCCAGAACTAATGCGCGACATCCATAAGCAGGTGCCACCGGTTTCTGTCAGAGTGCAGATTGCCTTGGCGCCAATGTGGTTAGCTGAATACATGCTGGACATGGCGATGGCTTCAGAAATCGTTTCAAAACGTTGATTAATACGATGATCAGATACGCGAACGCTACGTTGTTTTTCTGCTTCTTCACAAATACTCGACATAGCCTCTACAACTTTATCCGGGTAGCGGCCTACACTTGTTTCTCCAGATAACATTACTGCATCAGTTCCATCAATAACGGCGTTAGCGACATCAAATACTTCAGCACGTGTTGGTATTTTATTTTCGATCATGGACTCCATCATCTGTGTCGCCGTGATGACGGCGCGATCCATGTCTCTAGCCATTTTTATTAGGCTTTTTTGCACAGGCGGTAAGGATGCATCGCCAATCTCTACCCCAAGGTCGCCACGTGCAATCATTATGGCGTCGGATGCTTCAATCATTTCTTCAACGTGGTTAAGTGCTTCAGCACGTTCTATCTTTGATATTAATTGTGCTTTACAACCGCATTCCTCCATCATTTTGCGCGCTAGCCTGATATCGTCGGCATCTCTTGGAAAAGAGATCGCAATATAGTCGGCCTTTACCTTGGTCGCATGCTTCATGTCTTCGATATCTTTTTCTGTAACGGCGCTTGCAGACAAACCGCCGCCTTGCAGATTAATACCTTTGTTATTGCTGAGTACGCCGCCAGTGATAACTTCGCAATTAATAATATGCTTGTCGACAGAGTCCACTTCTAATACAACCCTGCCATCATCGACCATTAATTTGTCTCCGGCTTTCACATCAGTGGATAGTTTTTTATAACTAACACCTACCTGTGTTTCATCGCCGTCATCACTGCCAAGTTCAGTATTGATGTTAAATTTTGCGCCTTCGCGCAATTGGACTTTTCCATCCTTAAATCGCTCAATGCGAATTTTTGGTCCTTGTAAGTCTGCTATAACTGCAACAGCGTGCTTATGTTGTTGTGAAAGACGACGAATCTCTTTCATTCGTTTTTCATGTTCAACGTGCGTTTGATGTGAGTAATTAAGTCTAAAAACATCAACCCCTGCGACAAGCAGTTTTTCTAACATGCCTGGCTGATCTGTCGCGGGCCCGAGGGTTGCAATAATTTTAGTTCTTCTCATTAAGATCTGGTTATCCGTAGTGTTTTGTCTGTTTTTGTAATCAGGGGGATGTCGATGTTTCTCGCCGGTTTAGCAAACGATGGAGTTTACAATTCTCTCGCTCGTTCCATTGCTTCCCAGGCGCGAGCCGCTTCTTCCAATATTTCAATAGCTGGAAGTTTTTTGCCTTCAAGAAATTCAAGAAAGGCGCCACCACCTGTTGATATATATGAAATTTTATCTTCAATATTAAATTTAGAAATTGCAGCAATGGTGTCGCCACCGCCGGCAATGGAGTATGCGCTACTTTCAGCGATTGCTTTTGCAAGACTCCTCGTGCCTTGACTGAACTGTTCAAACTCAAATACGCCAAGTGGCCCATTCCAGACTATTGTATTTGCTTGCGCTATCATTTTGTTTAGTTGTTGCGAAGTCTCTGGGCCAACATCCATAATCATGTCATCTGCTTCTACATCACTAATAGCTTTTGTTACGGCAGGAGTCTCTTCATCAAATTCCTTGCCACAGATGACATCGATCGGCAGTGGAATTTCACAGCCATTTGCTTCAGCTTGTTTCATTAGCCTGCTTGCGACTTCAACCAGATCAGCCTCATAAAGAGATTTACCAACTTCATAACCAGCTGCTTTTAAAAATGTATTAACAATTCCGCCGCCAACGATTAATTGGTCAACTTTTTCTGAGAGCGTTTCCAGTATAGTGAGTTTGCTTGACACTTTTGCGCCACCGACGATAGCAAGAAGTGGTGTGGCAGGTTCTCTGAGAGCTTTGGTCAATGCCTTCAGCTCATTAATGAGCAATGGCCCTGCGGCGGAGATAGCCGCATATTTTGCAACGCCATGAGTTGATGCTTGTGCGCGATGCGCAGTTGCAAAAGCATCGTTAATATAGACCTGACAAAGCTGGCCCATTTTGCGAGCAAGTTCATCATCATTTTTTGTCTCGCCCTTCTCAAAGCGAACGTTCTCACAAAGAACGACCTGGTGGTCTGTCATATCAATGCCATTGGTCCAGTCCTTTATAAGGGGGACATCAATCTCAAGAAAATCACTTAAGGATTTTGCAACCGGCGCAAGTGAAAACGCTTCGTCGTATTCACCGGCAACAGGGCGACCCAGATGGGACACTAATATTATCTTCGCGCCCGCTTCTAATGCCTGAGTCAAAGTAGGTAATGTTGCCCGAATACGTACGTCACTTGTAACTACGCCATCTTTTATCGGGACATTATAATCCTCGCGGATAAGCACCGTTTTGCCCGATAGATCCAGATCAGCAATTTTTACTAGTATGGTCACGTATTTACTCGTTTATTTAGCATTCATTAAGGCAATGGTGGTATCTAGCATTCTGTTTGAAAAGCCCCATTCATTGTCGTACCAAGCCGTTACTTTCACAAGAGTTCCTTCAATAACTTTAGTCAAAGTAGCATCAAAAGTTGCTGATGCCGGGTCATGATTAAAGTCGACAGAAACGAGGGGAGCTTCATTATAGGCAAGCACACCTTTCAATGGGCCTTCTGCAGCCTGTTTCATCAATTGATTTATTTCATCGATGTTAGTCTCTCGGGCGGCCGTGAAACTTAAATCAATTACAGAGACATTGATTGTCGGAACACGCATTGAATAACCATCAAGCTTTCCATTGAGCTCGGGGAGTACTAAACCAACAGCGGCGGCAGCTCCGGTTTTGGTTGGTATCATGGACATGGTCGCAGAGCGGGCACGACGTAAATCTGAGTGATATACATCTGTTAGTACCTGATCGTTTGTATAGGCATGAATGGTTGTCATGATGCCAGCAACCATGCCGATATTTTCATGTATTACTTTTGCTACAGGCGCGAGACAATTTGTTGTACAAGATGCATTCGAGATAACAGTGTCGCTGGATTTAAGTACGTCGTGATTAACACCATAAACGATGGTGGCATCAACATCATTGCCACCCGGAGCTGAGATGATGACTTTCTTTGCCCCACCTTCGAGGTGGGCGCTTGCCTTTGCTTTACTAGCAAAGAAGCCAGTTGATTCATGCACAACATCAACGCCCAATTCACCCCAAGGCAATTTTGCAGGATCACGTTCAGACAAAACACGGACCTTGTCACCATTAATGATCATGTCTTCGCCTTCAACAACAACGGTGCCTGGAAACTTTCCATGTGCAGTATCGTATTGGGTAAGGTGCGCATTGGTATTCGCATCGCCCAAATCATTAATTGCTACGATTTGGATCTCATCCGTTCGTTCGGACTCATATAATGCGCGCAAGATATTGCGGCCGATACGCCCATAGCCATTGATACCTACCTTAATTGCCATTCTTATACTCCATTCTTTTTTATGTGATTTATTTTTAATCTGTTGCTATTTAATTAATTCATTTACCGTTTTAATCAGGTTTTCTTCGGTCAGTCCAAAATATTTATACACTTCATTTGCCGGAGCGGATTCACCAAAAGTATCGACCCCGAGTGCGACGCCATCCAGGCCGATATACTTACGCCAATATTCTGTGACACCTGCTTCAACAGCGACACGCATACGACAGTTATTAGGTAATACAGTTTCTTTATAAGCATCGTCTTGTTGGTCGAATAGATTGGTGGAGGGCATTGAGACCACACGAATCTTTTTGCCTTCCGCATTTAATTTGATTGCCGTGTTCATGGCCATTTCCACTTCAGAACCCGTCGCTATAATAATGGCATCAGGCTCTCCTTCGGCATCTAACAAAATATAGCCACCTCGTTTAATGTTGCTAATCTGCGCCTCATCACGTTGCATGTGTGCAAGACTCTGGCGAGAAAACAACAAACTTGTTGGGCCATCGCGACGTTCAATCGCAGCTTGCCACGCGATAGCCGTTTCTACCGCATCACAAGGACGCCATAATGACATGTTCGGCATCAAACGCAGTGTTGCTGCTTGTTCAACTGCTTGATGGGTTGGGCCATCTTCACCGAGGCCGATTGAATCATGTGTGTAGATAAAGATATTCTGTTTCTTCATTAAAGCCGACATGCGCAAGGCATTTCTTGCGTACTCGGAGAACATTAAGAATGTAGCCGAGTAAGGGATAAACCCACCATGTAGTGATATGCCTGTATTGATGGCAGACATTGCGAACTCTCGCACACCATAATTAATGGTATTGCCATTTTTGTTTGCATTGCTAATAGCAACGGTACCTGACCAACTGGTCAAATTCGAACAAGCCAGATCAGCTGAACCACCGATCAATTCCGGCAAATGCTGCGCCAATGCTTCAATAGAATTTTGTGACGCCTTACGAGATGCAATTGATTCGCCTTTTTCATTTGTTGCATTTACATAGTCATTAACAACGTTATGCCAGTTATTAGGTAGATCGCCACGCATGCGGCGTTTATATTCAGCAGCCAGCTCGGGATATGCTGAGGCATAGGCGGATAATTTTTCATTCCATGCCGATTCCAGCTCATTGCCTCGTTGTTTTGCATTCCAGGCATCATAATGCTCATCGGGGATAATAAAGGCGTCATGTTTCCAGCCGAGGTTTTCTCGGGTAAGTTTTATTTCTTCATCGCCTAACGGAGCACCATGGCTGGCTGCTTTACCTTCTTTGTTCGGTGAACCGCAACCGATAGTAGTTTTGCAAACCAACATACTGGGTTGTGATTCATTGGCTTTTGCGCTTTCAATAGCTTTCTTGATTGCATCCGGATTGTGACCATCAATATCACGAATAACATGCCAGCCGTAAGCTTCATAACGTGCAGCAACATCTTCGGCAAACCAGCCTTCAATATCACCATCGATAGAGATTTGATTGCTGTCATAGAGGGTGATTAACTTGCCAAGACCTAATGTGCCAGCAAGCGAGCATGCTTCATGTGATATGCCTTCCATTAAACAACCATCGCCAACAGTAACGTAGGTGTGATGATCGACAATATTAAAACCATCTTTATTAAATTTTGCGGCCAATACGGACTCTGCGATTGCCATGCCGACAGCATTAGTAATCCCTTGCCCAAGAGGGCCAGTCGTGGTTTCTACACCTGGTGCGTAACCATATTCAGGGTGGCCGGGTGTCTTTGAATGTAACTGGCGGAAATTTTTAAGTTCATCAATTGTTAAGTCATAACCTGACAGATGCAATAAAGAGTATACTAGCATTGAGCCGTGTCCATTCGACATAACAAAGCGATCTCGGTTGTCCCAGTCTGGATTTGCCGGATTATGTTTCAGAAAATCATTCCACAGGACTTCGGCGATATCTGCCATACCCATTGGAGCGCCTGGGTGCCCAGAGTTAGCTCGTTGTACTGCATCCATACTTAAAGCACGAATCGCATTGGCAAGTTCATGCCTTGTCAGCATAGTAGATCCCCCAAAGTGGCAATTAAGCCTAAAATAATGATTGTTAATTATTGCTGCATTCAAAGCCTGATGTTGTGCCATCAGTTGACGACGACGATCATTTGCAGAGCTTAATTACCGCTAAATATAGTGCGATGATACAGGCAGGTTTTTACCTAAAATCAAGCCGCACATTGTCGCTTAACTGCCACTTTGGAGCAAGATCCTAAGCACTATTTTTCCACTTTATAGAGCAACCCATGCTAGGAATTTGATGTTTTGGCCCATTTCCAGTGTTGGCAACTTCGATCATGGCCTCAAGGAGGTCATGTTTGCTGGTTTTCGAGGGTGTTTTCATGCCGCTATCATCAAGCCTGCCTCGGTATTGCAGTTCTAGAGATGCGTTATAGCCAAAAAAGTCTGGCGTACAAATAGCACCATAAGCCTTGGCGACTTCCTGAGATTCATCGAATAAATAAGGGAACAGATAATTATACTCAGCTGCCACTTTTTGCATGTTCTCGAAAGAATCTTCCGGGTAATCGTCAGGGTCGTTTGACATGATGGCGACACTATTAATCCCGGCATCCATTAGTTTCAATACATCATCAACAAGTCTTGTCTGTATCGCCTTTACGTAAGGACAGTGATTACAAATAAACATAATCAGCGTACCTTTCTCGCCGGCACAGTCGGCCAAAGACCATTCCTTTCCATCTGTGCCAATCAGATTAAATTCGATCGCTTTTTCCCCAAAGTTACAAATCGGGGTCTCCATCAACACCATAATTAGGTCGCCTATATCAATATTTATGTAGTAAATATTACCGCGTTTATAAAAATATCGTCATATTTAGTGCGATAACGTCCCAATGAGGATAGAATTCGCGCGGTTAAAAATTCTAATTACAACGCTTACGGAATAAATATGGCAGACAATTACTTATTCACTTCAGAATCAGTTTCTGAAGGACACCCGGACAAAGTCGCAGATCAGATCTCAGATGCTGTCGTCGATGCAATTTTCACTGATGATAATAAGGCACGCATCGCTTGTGAGACAATGGTCAACACAGGGATGGTTGTGCTTTCCGGGGAGATTACGACATCAACCTATGTTGATATGCAAGACGTTGCTCGCCAGACAATCCGTGAAATTGGCTATGATCATTCAGACATGGGTTTTGATTGGGAGTCTTGTGCGGTATTGGTTTCCATCGATAAACAGTCACCGGATATTGCTCAAGGCGTGAATGAAGGCGAAGGCCTGGATTTAAATCAGGGCGCGGGCGACCAGGGCTTGATGTTCGGTTACGCTTGTAATGAGACGGATGTTTTGATGCCTTTCCCGATTACTTATTCTCACTTGTTGGTTAAGAAACAGGCCGAGGTCCGTAAAGCAGGCAAATTAGCCTGGTTAAGACCAGATGCGAAATCACAGGTCACCGTTGTTTATGAAGATGGTAAGCCTAAATCTATTGATACGGTCGTGTTATCTACGCAGCATGACCCTGATGTTGAGCATAAAGATCTTGAGCAGGCCGTTATCGAAGAGATAATCAAGCCGGTATTACCAGAGAATATGATCACTGATAAAACACGCTATCTTGTTAATCCTACAGGACGTTTCGTTATTGGTGGACCTGTGGGTGATTGTGGTTTAACTGGACGCAAGATTATTGTTGATACTTATGGCGGCATGGCACGTCATGGTGGCGGCGCCTTTTCTGGCAAAGACCCTTCCAAAGTAGATCGCTCAGCTGCTTATGCTGCACGTTATGTGGCTAAAAATGTTGTTGCTGCAGGTCTTGCGGATCGCTGTGAATTACAATTATCTTATGCAATCGGGGTTGCTGAGCCCACTTCAATTAGTATTGAGACATTTGGTACAGGTAAGGTTGAAGAGGCTAAATTGATTGATGCTATTAGAGAAGTTTTTGACCTTCGTCCAAAAGGCATTATCAATATGCTGGATCTTTTACGACCAATCTATCGTCAAACGGCTGCCTACGGGCATTTTGGTCGTAGTGATATTGATTTGCCATGGGAAAAAACGGATAGGGCAGATGCATTAAAGGACGCTTTGTCGTAGACAATAATTAAAGCATTCTTATTATTTGACGATAAGGTCTTTGAATCTAGAAGCGGGTAGTACTATACTCCCGCTTCGATTTTACAACCGTAGATCTGAGGAGCGTTGCGACGGATTCCTAATCCGCTAGGCTCAGACAAAAACGGCACATTTGCAACGGCGCTCGCTTAATTGTTTTTAATAGGAGAAACAATATGAGCGTAGACGCTACCTCTGTTACACCCGATTACCACGTTGCTGACATTTCTTTGGCTGATTGGGGCCATAAAGAAATCCGTATCGCTGAAACTGAAATGCCTGGTCTGGTCTCTATCCGAGAGGAATACAAAACGGAAAAGCCTTTAAAAGGTGCACGCATTGCTGGTTCATTGCATATGACCATACAAACCGCAGTGCTGATAGAGACACTCATCGCATTGGGCGCGGAAGTTCGATGGGTATCGTGCAACATTTTTTCTACACAAGATCATGCCGCAGCAGCAATCGCGGATCAGAATATTCCCGTTTTTGCCTATAAGGGCGAAACGCTTGAAGAGTACTGGGATTATACCCACCGCATCATGACTTGGTCGGACGGTGGTTCTCCGAACATGATCCTTGACGACGGTGGCGATGCGACCATGTTATTGATCCTTGGGACCAAAGCTGAAAGCGACTTATCTGTTCTCGACAACCCTGGCTCTGAAGAAGAGACATTTTTATTTGCCGCTATAAAAGCTAAACTAGCTACAGACAGTACCTTTTATTCTCGGACTTTGGCCTGTATTCAAGGTGTAACCGAAGAGACTACAACTGGCGTACAACGTCTGTATCAAATGCAAAAGAAAGGTGAATTACCTTTTCCTGCGATCAATGTTAATGACTCGGTTACTAAATCCAAATTTGATAATTTGTACGGATGTCGTGAATCTCTGGTTGATGGGATCAAGCGTGCAACCGATGTAATGATTGCTGGTAAGGTCGCATTGGTCTTGGGTTATGGTGATGTTGGTAAGGGAAGTGCACAGTCCCTACGTGGCTTGGGTGCGACGGTCTGGATTACTGAAATTGATCCAATATGCGCCTTACAGGCTTCGATGGAAGGGTATCGCGTTGTCAGATTAGAAGATGTTGTTGACCAAATCGATATCTTTGTTACAACCACCGGAAACTTCAACATTATTCGCCATGACAATTTAGTCAAAATGAAAGATCAGGCTATTGTTTGTAACATCGGTCATTTTGATAATGAAATTGATATTGCCAGTCTCGAGAAGTACGAATGGGAAGAGATTAAGCCGCAGGTTGATCATGTCATATTCCCTGATGGGAAACGTATTATACTACTTGCTAAAGGGCGTTTGGTTAATCTGGGTTGTGCTACAGGGCACCCGAGTTTTGTTATGTCTAATTCATTCACCAACCAGGTGTTAGCGCAAATTGAGTTGTTCGTTCGTGGCGAAAACTATGGCAAAGATGTTTATGTTTTACCTAAACACCTTGATGAAAAGGTCGCGAGGCTTCATCTCGATAGAATTGGTGCAAAATTGACAACGCTAACTCAAGAACAAGCAGACTATATTAGCGTACCGGTTGATGGGCCTTATAAACCTGAAAATTATCGTTACTAATAGCATTGCCCGTCCCTTTTAGAGGGGGCGGGTAGTTCAATTATTTTTTTAGAAACGCAGAACAGGATTCAATAAATGGAATCGCAAAAACAATACAAACCCAAGTTCAGCTTTGAATTTTTTCCGGCAAGGACACCGGAGGCAATCGGTAAATTACAAACTACACAGGCTGAGTTGGCTGAGATGAAGCCGGACTTCTTTTCGGTAACATTTGGAGCAGGTGGTAGCACACGCGACATGACCTTTGATACGGTGATGGATATTCATACGAAGACAGGAATTGAAGCGGCACCACATATTTCATGTATTGGTAGTCAGAACGATGATATCAAAGCCATCCTCGATAAATATATTGAAAATGGAATCAAGCGGATTGTGGCTCTGCGTGGCGATCTGCCTTCTGGCTCAGCTGGCTATGGCCAGTTTAGATACGCTAATGAACTGGTAGAATTTATCAGGAAGGAAACGGGTGATCATTTTCATATCGAGGTTGCAGCCTATCCAGAGTTTCATCCCCAGGCATCCAATGCACAGTCGGATATGGAAAACTTTAAAAAGAAAATTGATGCTGGTGCAAACGGTGCAATTACTCAGTATTTTTACAATCCTTTTGCCTATTATCGTTTTGTCGATAATTGTGAAAAATTAGGCGTAGATGTGCCAATCGTGGCAGGTGTGATGCCGATTATTAATTGCACTCAATTACTCCGATTTTCTGAGGGTTGTGGTGCAGAAATCCCACGCTGGATATTGAAGCGGCTTCAAGAGTTTGGTGATGATCGAGTTTCGATTCGTAAGTTTGGTATTGATGTCACCACCGAGCTTTGTGAGCAATTACTTACTAACGGAGCCCCAGGGCTTCATTTCTACACCATGAATCAATCTGCTGCAAGTGTCGCTATCTGGCGAAATCTTGGTATAGATCAAAGAGTTAATGGGTAGCGCTGGTTTCAATACTATTTTACTTCTGTTCTTTTAGGTTTTTTTTAATCTCTCCTTTTTGCCAAGGACGCTTATTTGTACTTGCTGTAAGCTCTTTTTGGCTGTATGTTTGACTGTGAAAGTATTTAGGAATCAATGCTTTGTCGTCGACAGTTAAAAAAATAAATAGATTAGCAAATACAGAAAAGCCTTTGCTCTTATTCGTGGATGATGATTCCATCATTGTCGATGCACTTTCTATCGTTCTGGAAAAAGATTTTGACCTAATTACCGCGGAGTCTCGTCAACAAGTAAAGGCGCAGCTTCAAGACCTATCCGTCAAGCCTTCACTGGCTCTGGTTGATCTTGGTTTGCCTCCAAAGCCACATTCACCAGAGGAAGGATTTAAACTGATTGAAGAGTTGATGGCGGTTAATGACAGTTTTAAAATTCTTGTTCTATCAGGGCAAGATGAAGAAGTGAATATTCACCACGCATTAACTTTGGGCGCGGTGGATTTTATCCCAAAGCCATGTGACATGTCTTTATTAAAGGCTAGGCTGGGACACCAAATGATGATGTTGCAAGCAGAGTCTTCAGAGAAAGAATCTCCCGTTAGCGACACTAAACTTTTAGGTGACAGCGCGGCGCTTAAAACATTACGTGATTTAATCAACCAATTTGCAGATACGCCTTTCCCGGTTCTTGTGGAAGGTGAGTCAGGTACAGGCAAGGAGTTAGTTGCTGAAGAGCTGCATAATTCAAGTAGTCGTAAAAATGCCCCTTTCATGACAATCAATTGTGCTGCTTTCACTCCTGAATTATTAGAGGCCCAATTGTTTGGTCATGCAAAAGGCGCATTCACTGGTGCCGCTTCTGAACGAGCAGGTTTTTTTGAGGATGCCGGTGAAGGCACACTATTTCTGGACGAAATAGGTGAGTTGCCTCTGTCTTTACAATCGAAGTTATTAAGAGTTCTCGAAAATGGTGAGTTTTATCGCATTGGTGAGACTAAATCGCGCATATCCAAGGCAAGAATAGTAGCGGCAACAAATCGTGATTTAAAAGAAGAAGTCAGGTCGGGTGGTTTTCGCCAAGATCTTTATCATCGTCTCTGTGTCTTGACGATTCATGTGCCTGCATTAAGAGAGCGTGAGCAAGATGTACTTAATCTGATGGAATATTTCAGGAAGATGTATGCTGCCGGTAACCCAGCTGTTGAGTTAGATGAAACAGCAAGTGAATTATTGAAGAAGTATTCTTTTCCGGGAAATATCAGAGAATTACGTAATATAGCAATTCGCTTATCGGCTAAGTATTCAGGCAAAACAATATCTGCAAAATCTTTGGAAGATGAACTGGAAACGGACTTTAATCAAAATGTGGATGACTTGAATAACGGAGATGATTTAATTGCTCAGGGCTTAGATGATAAAAATTTCCATCTGGATGAACAAATCTCAGTTTGGGAGCGAAAATATATTAATCATGCTTTATCGAAATGCAATGGAAATTTGAGCAAAGCGGCGCGTTTACTAGGTATAAATCGTACTACACTGTACAGTAGAATTCAGCGATTAAACATAAAACTAGACACGGATTGATTGCACGGTAAAAAAGATGTATTACGATTATTTTAATCTAAAGCAACCACCCTTCAAGATAACTCCGGACACGAGTTTGTTTTTTCCCGGCGGTGATCGTGGTGCTATCCTGGATGCTTTGATTTATGCCATTGTTAGTGGGGAAGGCATAGTTAAGTTGGTAGGTGAAGTGGGCAGTGGTAAGACGACGCTATGCCGAATGCTGGAAAAGGAATTACCGAAAAATATTGAGATAGTGTATCTGGCAAATCCGAGCTTATCGCCAGACAATATATTGCACGCAATCGCTTTTGAGCTTCATCTAAAAGTACGCCCTGATGACTCCCGCTTAAAGGTAATGAACTCATTGCAAAATTACCTTCTTGAACGTCATGCGGAAAATAAACAAATCGTTGTCTTTGTAGAAGAAGCGCAAAGTATGCCGATTGCTACTCTTGAAGAGATACGTTTACTCAGCAATCTTGAAACGGCGCAAAATAAACTTTTGCAGATCGTCATCTTTGGACAGCCCGAACTAGACGTAATGATTTCAAAACTGTACGTCGTCAAAACCTTTTGGACAGGTAGCGGTTTGATTTAAGAGACACATTAGTTCATCAATAGGTTATGTGCTTCACTTGTTGTTTATCGTAATG
>Ga0209630_10001151_pt1 | contig 29130 bp, 27 predicted proteins | sample COG_01_FD_184745 | JGI IMG/M metagenome (GOLD analysis project Ga0209630, IMG submission 184745) | Pelagic Microbial community sample from North Sea - COGITO 998_met_01 (SPAdes) (version 2) | ecosystem: Environmental > Aquatic > Marine > Neritic zone/Coastal water | place: Helgoland, sampling... | reverse complement strand
CCACGTTGATAGGCTGGATGTGGAAGCGCAGTAATGCGTGTAGCTGACCAGTACTAATAGCTCAATTGGCTTGATTTATGCACTGAAAAATTTTTTTATATATATTGTTCAATTTAAAATCAATTTTAAGATTGTTTTTTAATTTTGGTATAAATTTTAACACTCATAGTCTAAAAGTAATAAATGAATAGTTTAAAAGGCTTTAAAAAAAAAATTAGTTATAAGCTTTTAGATGATGCTTTTTCCAAAAGTGACATAGATGTAGCAATAAAAGTTTTGCAATCAAAGAAAATTACAATGTCAAAGAAGACATTTGAGTTTGAAAAAAATTTTGCAAAATATGTTGGCTCTAAATATGCGTTGATGGTTAATTCAGGATCTTCAGCAAATTTACTTTCAGTATTTGCATCATGTAATCCATTAAGAAATAATAATTTTAAAAGAGGAGATGAAGCAATAATTCAAAGTCTTTGTTGGTCAACATCTCTTTGGCCTTTAGTGCAAGCCGGTCTAAAACCAATTTTTGTTGATGTAGAAGTAAATACCTTTAATGTAAAAGCAAAAGATATTATTAAATCAATCAACAGAAAAACAAAAGTTATTATGTTGGTGCATGTACTTGGAAACTCAAGTGAAATTGACAAAATTAAAAGGATTTGTAAAAAAAAAAAAATAATTTTAATTGAAGATACATGTGAGTCTTTAGGAGTAAAATACAAAAATAAATTTTTAGGTACTTATGGTGATTTTGGAACATACTCATTTTATTATTCTCATCAAATAACTTCAGGCGAGGGTGGAATGGTTGTATGTAATAATAAAAAAGATTATCAGATACTACACACAATGAGAGCTCATGGCTGGTCTAGAGGAATAAAAGTAAGTAAAGAGTTAAAAAAGAAATATCAAAATATTGATGATAGATTTTTCTTTTTAAATTCAGGATTTAACTTGAGACCCCTAGATGTTTCAGCTTCGATTGGTAATAATCAGTTAAAAAGAATTAATCAATTTATTAAAATAAGAAATTATAATAGAAAAAAAATTATTGATAGACTGATAAAATCAAAATATTGGAAAAATCAATTTACTTTTTTAAATGCTGCTAAAAATGTCAAACCTAGCTGGTTTGGATTGCCAATGTTAGTAAATTCAAAGTATATAAAAGTTAAAGATAAATTTTTAAAATATCTTGAAAAAAATAAAGTAGAAAATAGACCAATTATAAGTGGAAATTTTCTAAACCAACCTTCGGTCAATCTATTTGGGCTTAATTCAAGAAAAACTAAACTTCCAGGAGCGCAAGAAATTGAAGACAGGGGTTTTTTTATTGGTATTCATACAAAAAAAATAAATAATAATGAATTAAATTTACTAGAAAGCAAATTACTAAAAATTAGTGATTTTAAATGATTACCTGCGCTATAACTGGTCATACTGGTGTTTTAGGATCAAATTTTATTAAAAATAACTCTGATATAAAATTTATTAAATTTTCTAAAGATCTATCAAAAAAGAATGAAATTAAAAAATGGATTAAAGAAAACTCGTTTGACTATTTTCTCCATCTAGGAGCAGTTGTACCTACTCATGAAGTTAAAAAAAACTATAATTATGCAAAGAAAGTAAATTACTTCTCAACAATCAATATTATTAATGAATTAAAAAAAAAAAATAAAAAAATTTGGTTTTTTTATTCTTCTTCATCTCATGTATATGGGTATTCAAATAAAAAACTAAATGAAAGATCCAAAACAAATCCAATTAATCAGTATGGAAAACTAAAATTATTATCTGAGCAGATAATTAAAAAAAAATTAAAAAATTCTAAAATCAAATTTTGTATTGGAAGAATATTTAGCTTTACACATTATAACCAAGATAAGAGTTTTTTTATTCCAAGTATATTTCAAAATAAAGCTAAGCCTGTAGATACATTTAGAGACTTTATAGATGTAAGAGATATTTGTAGCTCAATTAAAATTTTAATGAATAATAATAAGGTGGGCATTTTTAATATTGCATCTGGAAAAAAAATTAATCTTATTAAAATTTTTGAAATTATATTAAAAAAAAAAATATTATATAACTCAAAACCTAAAAATAATATATTTGCCGATATATCTAAAATAAAAAAAATGGGATGGAAACCACAATATAATATAAATGATATTATAAAAGATTATAAAAAAAAATTATAAAAAATGAAATTAAATCAAGTTTCTGTTATTATATGCAATAAAAATTCAATTAATTATCTAAAAAAATCAATTCCTATCTATAAAAAAAGTTCTTTAAATGAGGTAATAGTTATTGATGGCAATTCTGATGATGGATCTTTAGAATACTTAAAAAAAGAACAAATAAGAGTTATATCTGACAAAGGTAAAGGTCTGTCATATTCAAGAAATCTTGGAGTAGTACATTCTAAGGGTGACCTAATTTTTATGGCTGGGCCAGATGATATTTGTGATGAAGAATTCTTTGATGAGTTATTAAAAAAATTTCTTAATTCAAATTATGATGCTGCAACAACATTGTTTCAGATATCAAATCCTCTAAATTATTGGGATAAGTCTTTAAACATGTGGTTTAAATACATTCGAAGGGCTGGTAATTCTAAAGTAATTGGAACTCCAACAATTTTTAGCAGAAAAATATTTGAAAAAGTTAGTTATAATATTAAAACCATTGGATTTGATGATACGGACATATCGGAACAAATTTTAGCTCACAACTATCAAATAGGAATATTAGATGTCAATTGTGATCAAGCAAATGGCAATAAGTATCTTGATGTAAAAACAAAATTTCAACTTTATGGAAAATCTGATATTAATTACCATAATTATCACATAAACGATCCAGATAATATTTTTCTAAAATATTTAGGCACTTATTTTCATCCCCTAAACCATTTAATCAAATTTATAATATTTTTGATTTCTAAAATGGAGATTAGAGCTATACCTTTTGCTATTATCGTCACATTAAATAGGTACCTAGGTTTTTTTAAAAAATAGTAAGAATTAAGACTTTACAGTTCATTTATTGAACGATATAAAAGTTCAATTTTTGAACAATATGATTAAAAATCAAGATCATTTCAATGTTTTAAGAAAGATTAAATCAAATCCCAATAGCTCTCAAAGAGAATTGGCATTGGAACTTGGCTTTAGTTTGGGTAAATTAAACTACTGTCTTAACGCACTTAAGAGCAAAGGTTTAATTAAGATTAAAAACTTTCAAAAGAATCCTAATAAACTCAAATATGCATATATTTTGACTCCGAAAGGAATAACAGTAAAAACAACCTTAACATTAAATTTTATGAAGAGAAAAATGGTTGAATATGATGCACTAAAATCTGAAATTGAAAGTGAAAAATAGATGTGGGCTGTATTAAAAATTAATAAAAAACTTTTATGTAAAAGAGTATTTTTGTTGGAAAATAACTTACATTGTTTTCAAAAAAATTTTAAAGATAATATTATACAATTATCTTAAATTATTTTATAAGATATCGCATTAAACCAATGACAAAAAATAAAAAAATCAAATCAATAATTATTAGTGGACCTTTAGCACAAGACCATGAGTTTATTTATCCTTATTATAGACTATTAGAAGAGTCAGCAGATATTGATGTTTGTTTAATAGGTGGTAATGTGGTTGAGGGTATTCTGGGAACAAGACTACCACCAAATAAAGATCAAAAAATAAAAGATATAAATCAAGTAAAAATTAGTGACTACAACCTTCTAGTTTTACCAGGGGGAGTAAAGGCAATGGAAAAAATTAGACTTAATAAAAATTTGATTAATTTTATTAGTGAATTTCATAAATCTAAGAAAACTATTGCTTGTATTTGTAGTGGTGTGCAATTGCTCATATCAGCAAAGATTGTTAAAGATAAAAAAATAGCAGGTTATTATAGTTTAGAGGATGATATAGTTAATGCTGGAGCAATTTATACTGATTTACCAGCTGTAGTTGATGGAAACATTGTTACAACTGCGCATTATAAAGATATGGGCCCTTGGATGAAAGAAGTTTTAAAAAATTTCTATGATAATAAAAGATAGTTACTACGATGATAGAATAGTTTTTAAACCCTGGGGCTTTGAACATATGCTCCTAAGAATTAAAAACGAAGTTTTAATAAAATATCTTAATATTGAATATAACAAGCAAACATCCTTACACTCACATCCAACTAAAAAAACTGGATTTATTATTCTTAATGGAAAAGCATTAGTTCAATATGGTATTTATAGATCAAACAATAAAGTTTACAATCCACTATCTAGATTGGTAATTAGACCAGGACTATTTCACTCAATAAAAGCAATTTCAAAAAAAGGTTTACAAGTACTCGAACTTGAAAGTCCAGTTGATCAAAATGATTTAATTAGGTTAAGTGATAAATATGGACGTAAGTTTAAATCTTATGAAGGAAAAAATTTTACAACAAAAAGTAATAATATTAATTATAAACTTGAAATTAATAATAAAAAAAATCATAGTTTTACTATTGGCAATACATTTGTTCAGATTGAAAAAAAAAAAAATTTTAAGGATATAAAAAAAAATGATCTTACAACGTCTGCAATTTTAAAAGGAGAGATAGTTGATAAAAAAGGGCAAAGTGTTATTAAACATGGTGAAATAGTTAAAACAACTACTCTAAAAATTTTATCTAGTTTATTTCGTATTAAAGTTCCATTTTTGATAATAAGAGTCTCACAAATTAAAAAAAAATGAAAAAACCACAAATAGGCAAGCACGTTGATATAGGTTATTTTAATAAAATACTAAAAGTAAGATCAAAAGTTGCTAAGAAAAGAAATATTTTAAATAAAATTGAAGCATGGAAGCTTGGTAAAGAGTATTATGATGGAGCAAGAATTAATGGATATGGCGGTTTTAAATATGATGGTAGATGGTTAAAATTACTTCCTCAGATTTTAAAAAATTATAAAATAACTAAAAATTCTAAATTTTTAGATCTTGGTTGTAAAAAAGGATATTTATTAAAAGATTTAAACAAACTAATGCCAGGTATAAAGTCTTATGGAGTTGAAAACCATCCGTACCCTTTAAAAAAAATTAAAAATTTAAAAAGTAAAATATTTTTGAGTAATTACTATGAATTACCATTTAAAGATAAGCATTTTGATTTTGTAATTGCATTTAATTCAATTTATATGCAATCACTTGGTGATGTGGTTAAAACATTACAAGAGATAAATAGAGTATCAAAAAAAAGCTACATAGTTCTTGCCTCAGGTGAAAATGAAAAAGAAATTTATAAATTTTATAAATGGACATTAATAGGAACTACGATTCAACTTAAAAAGGACTGGATAAAGCTTTTTAAAAAAGTTGGATATAAGGGTGATTATTATTTTTCTTCATCTAAATCATTAGGTATTTAATGAAAAAAAAAGTTTCAGATATAATTGTAGATTTTTTAGATAAAAAAGGAATATCACAAGTATTTGGAGTTACGGGTGGAGGAGCAATGCATTTAAATGACTCTTTTTCAAAAAATAAAAATATTAAATTTACCTATATGCACCATGAGCAAGCTGCAGCAATGGCCGCAGATGCTTATTTCCGAGAAAAACTTAAGCCTGCAATTGTTCATACAACATCAGGTCCGGGTGGAACTAATGCAATTACAGGAGTTGTAGGGGCATGGATAGACTCAATTCCAACAATGATTATTTCTGGTCAAGTTCCTTCAGTTCAGCAAATAAATAATACAAAGACAAGACAAATTGGTGTTCAAGAAGCAGATATAATTAAAATGATTAAATCATCCACTAAATATGCTCAAACATTAACAGATCCGAATAAAACTTATGATGTTTTAGAGGCAGCATATCAAAAAATGCTTGAAGGCAGACCAGGACCTGTTTGGATTGACGTACCTCTAGATATTCAAGCTAAAAAAATAAATGTAGTAAAAAAAAGATTAAAAACCGAAATTAAAAAAAATTTTAAAAGTAATCTAAATTTAAAAATAAAAAAGATGCTTAATTTAATTAAGAATAGTCAAAAACCAGTCATAGTTGCAGGTAATGGTATACACATTTCAAAATCAAAAATTCAATTTTATAAATTTTTTAAAAAATTGAAATGTCCAATTATAACTTCTTGGAATGGTAGTGATTTAATTAATTCAAAGAATGAACAATATGTAGGTAGAATGGGTTTATTTGGAGATAGAGCTTCAAACCTTACAGCACAAAACTCAGATTTGTTAATTGTGCTGGGTTCACGTTTGTCAGTGCCTCAAATAGGATACATTACAAAAGATTTTGCAAAAAATGCAAAAAAAATTATTGTAGATATAGATAAAAATGAACTGAACAAAAATTTTTTATCTAAAATTGAGTTAAAATTTAACTATGATTTGAATATATTTCTTACTAAAAGTAATTATGAATTGAAAAGAAAAAAAAAACAATTTAACTTTTCAAGATGGTTAAAGATTACACAAAAATGGAAAGTAGATTATCCAGTAGTTGATAAAAAAAATCAAACAAAACAAAATAAGATAAATTCATTTTATTTTATTAAAAAATTATCAAGATTTGCTAAATCAAATTCATCAATAGTAACAGATATGGGGACAAGTTTTACATGTACTATGCAAACATTTGAAATTAAAAATCACAAGAAACAAAGACTTTTTACCTCAAGTGGTTTGGCTGCAATGGGATTCGGATTGCCTGGTGCTATAGGAGCAAGTTTTGCAAACCCTAATAAAGAAATTATATGTATAACTGGAGATGGAGGCTTTATGTTTAACATTCAAGAGCTTCAAACAATCAAGCATCACAATCTACCAGTCAAAATATTTATTTTAGAAAATCAGGGATATTTAACCATGCAATTAATGCAAAAAAAAAATTTTAAAAAATTGACAGGATCTGATGTTAAATCTGGAATTTCTTTTCCCAACTTTAAAAAAATAGCTGAAGGTTTCAGTTTAGATTATTTAAAATTAGGTAAAAGCAACATTGACAATCAATTAAAAAAAATATTTTCCAATAAAAAACCATGCATAATAGAAGTAAATATGCCTAAGTTTCAGCAGCTTGTGCCACGTGTTCAAGCTCAACTTTTAAAAGATGGGTCATTTGTAAATCCTGAATTTGATAATCTCTTTCCTTACTTGCCAAAAAGTATTTTAGAAAAAGAAAGACTCAAAGTTAAATTTTAATTAATTATGAATATTTTGATTACAGGTGGAAATGGAATGATAGGAGTTGAAATTACTAACTATTTAAGTAAAAAAAATAAAGTTTATTCGACTTATAGAAATAAAAAGCCAAAAAAAATACAAAATACTATTTGGAAAAAGATAGATTTAGAACATCCAATTAATTGGAAAATTAAACCTGATATAATAATTAATTGTGCTGTCACATCTAAATTTTCAAAAAAAAATTCCATCAATGATTATGTTGACTCCAATATTATTGCAGCAAAAAATATCTTAGACTTTGCTATTAAAAGTAAATCAAAAAAAATAATTAATCTATCCTCAATTTCAGTTTATAAATTAGGTAAAAAAAAATTAATAAATGAGAATAGTGAAATTGAAAATCAAAATATACTCTCAATTACAAAACATTTAGGAGAACAAATTCTTGCTGAAAGTAATATAGATTGTATTAATTTAAGATTACCTGCTATTTTGAATTTAGATTTAAAAAAGAATCATTCTTGGATGAATAATTTATTTTTTAATATTAAAAAAAATAAAAAGATAAGAATATTTAATGCAAATAGTAAATTTAATTCTGTGATTCATATTAATTATATTTTTGAATTATTAGATAAAATTATAAATAAAAAAGAAAAATTAAAAGGAACCTTTAATTTTCTGCCGTTAAGAGGGGAAAAATTAATAGATATTATACTATATATTAAAAAATTTTATAGATCTAGATCAAAAATAGAAATCGTAAAAAGTTCTTTTGTCTCTCCTTATTTCTCAAGTAAAAAAATTTTTTCTAAATTAAAGTTTAAAATCCCTGGTACATTACCTATAATAAAATATTCACTTACAAATAAAATAATTTTATGAAAATCCTTGTAACTGGTGGCGCTGGCTTTATTGGTAGCAATTTAGTAGATGAATTAGTAAAGCAAAAACATCAAGTTATTGTTTTAGATAATCTTTCAACAGGTCAAAAAAAGAACCTTAATAAATGCTTTGGAAAAATTAGATTTATTAATATTGATATATCTTCAGAGAAAAATACCTTAAAATTAGAAAAAGAACTAAAAGGTGTTGATATAGTTTTCCATTTAGCTGGATTGGCAGATATAGTGCCTAGTATTGAAAACCCTAATAGTTACTTAAAAGTCAATGTAACAGGAACTCTGAATATTCTAAATGCTGCAAAAAAAAATAATATTAAAAAATTTATCTATGCGGCATCAGCAAGCTGTTATGGTGCTAATCCTAAATATCCAACAGATGAAAAAAACATTATCAAAACAGAATATCCCTATGCATTATCAAAGAATTTAGGTGAACAATTAGTTTTGCACTGGGAAAAAGTTTATAAACTTAACGTAACTTCGTTTAGATTTTTTAATGTTTATGGGCCAAGATCAAGGACTACTGGAGCTTATGGGGCAGTTTTTGGAGTTTTTTTAGCTCAAAAAATTAAAGAAAAACCCCTTACTATTGTTGGTGATGGTCGACAGACAAGGGATTTTATTCATGTTTATGATGTTGTAAGAGCACTTGTTTTATCGATAAAAAAAGGGAAATCTGGTCACGTTTATAATTTAGGCTCTGGAGTAGAGACAAGTGTAAATTTGATTGCAAAAATAATTGGTGGAAAAAAAATTTTTGTTCCAAAAAGACCAGGAGAACCACAAAGGTCAATTGCAAATATAAAGAAAATAAAAAATCACCTTAAATGGAAGCCTAAAATAAGTATTAAATATGGAATTTCTATGCTAATGAAGAATCTTGACGATTGGACAAATGCTCCTCTATGGACTCCAAAAAAAATAAAAAAGGCAACAAAATTGTGGTTTAAATATTTAAAATAATAAAATTAAATGTCTCAAAAAAAAATAATAAGATCTCCATCCTCTAAAATATTTATTAATTTAAAAAAAAAGAATAAAAAAGTTGTTCTTTGTCATGGAGTATTCGATTTATTACACTATGGCCATATTTTACATTTTGAGCAGGCAAAAAAACTTGGAGAAATATTAGTTGTATCTGTAACACCAGATAACCATGTTAATAAAGGACCATCAAGACCTGCTTTTAATGAAAATATAAGAATGAATGCTATTGCAGCATTAGAAATAGTTGATTATGTTATTTTGAATAATTCTAGTACAGCAATAAACTCTATCAAAAAAGTAAAGCCACAATTTTATTGCAAAGGTTTAGATTATAAAGATCATTCAAAAGATTTAACCCAAGGTATAAAAAAAGAAATTAATGCAGTTAAAGCAGTAAATGGAAAAATTATTTATACAAAGGGGCAAACTTTTAGTTCTGGCAATTTAATAAATAGTTTTTCAGATAATTTAAGTGAACAAACCAAAACAAATTTGAATATCATTAAAAAAAAATATGATTTTGAAAAAATAAAAAAACTAATTGAAAATTTTAACAATTATAAAGTATTAATCATTGGTGAATTAATAATTGATGAATATGTTTTTTGTGATGCGCTTGGTAAATCAGGAAAAGATCCTTTTTTAGTTTTAAAAGATATAAAATCTGAAAAATATTTAGGTGGTGCTGGTGCAATTGCAAAAAATTTATCAAACTTTTGTGAAAAAATTAGCTTACTCTCAATGATTGGTCAAAAAAAAGAAGGTTTGAATTTTATAAAAAAAAATTTAAGTGGAGTAAATTTAAAATATGTTAGTAAAAAAGATTCGCCGACTATATTAAAAAAAAGGTTTTTAGATATAAACTCTGGAAATAAAGTTTTGGGAGTTTATCAAATTAATGATGATGCTTTAGATCCAAATAGTGAAAAAAAATTTCAAAAAATTATTTCTCAGAATATAAATAATTTTGATTTAGTGGTTGTTTCAGATTATGGACATGGCCTGATCTCAACAAAAACTGCAAATCTAATATCAAGAAAATCAAAATTTTTAGCCTTAAACGCTCAAGTTAATGCTGCAAATATTGGATTTCATAGTTTAAAAAAATATAAAAATGTAGACTGTGTGATTATTAATGAAAAAGAAATTAGATATGAACTTAGAAATAGAGATGGTGATATTAAAGTTTTGATGAAAAAATTAGCAAAAAACCAAAATTTTAAAAATATTATTGTAACTCAAGGAATTAGTGGAGCAATTTTATTTAATAAAAAAAATAATAATTTCACAAAATCTGATGCTTTTGAAAATAAAGCAGTAGATAAAATAGGGGCGGGAGATACGATGTTATCTTTAATTTCACTATGCATGAAATCCAGCATAAGTTATAATTTGTCATTGTTAATAGGTTCACTAGCAGCAGCATTGTCAGTAAAGAATTATGGAAATAAAAAAGAAATAAATAAAGTTCAACTTATCAAATCTATAGAAAATTTACTTAAATAATGAGCAATATTTTTATAACTGGAGGAGCTGGCTATGTTGGTTCTATGTTGGTACCAAAATTATTAAAATTGGATCACAAAGTTACAGTTTTTGATTTAATGATTTATGGAGATAAAGTTTTAGATGATCATAAAAATCTTAAAAAAATTACAGGTGACATTAGAAATCAAAATCTATTAAGACAAACTTTAAAAGACCACGATGTTGTAATACATCTAGCATGCATATCCAATGATCCAAGCTATGAATTAAACCCTACGTTAGGAAAGTCAATAAACTTTGATGCATTTGAACCTCTTGTAAAAATTTCTAGAGAGAGCGATGTTCAAAAATTCATTTATGCATCTTCTTCTTCTGTTTATGGTATTAAAAAAGAAAAAAATGTAACTGAGGATATGAAACTAGAACCTCTTACAGACTACTCTAGATTTAAAGGAGAGTGTGAAAAAATATTAAATAGTTATAAATCTAACGATTTTATAACAACTACCATTAGACCATCTACTGTTTGTGGTTACGGAAAAAGACAAAGGTTAGATTTGGTTGTAAATATTCTTACAAATCATGCATATCATAATCGAGAAATTAAGGTATTTGGTGGTGATCAGTTAAGACCAAATTTACATATTAACGATATGGTAGATTCATATATAACCATATTAAATGCACCAATTCAAAAAATCAATGGAGAAATTTTTAATGTAGGTTTTAAAAACCAATCTGTAAATAATTTAGCAAATGATGTTAAAAAAGTTATTGGAGAAGATGTTAAAATAATTAATACAAAGTCAGATGATAACAGATCCTATCATGTGAGCTCAGAAAAAATCAAAAAAATCTTAAATTTTCATACAAAGCATACTGTTCAAGATGCTGTTTTTGATTTACAAAAAGCTTTTCAAAAAAAAATTTTAATAAATACTTTTAATGATGAATTTTTCTTTAATATTAAAAGAATGAATAATATAAATTTAAGATAACTTTATGAAAATAAAATATTCATATTTAAATCGTCAATTTTCGAACTGTGATGATCTTTGGCAAAATTTAAAACAATTTGTAAAAACAGGAGATTTTACCCTTGGAAAAGAACTATTAAAATTTGAAAAAAATTTTGCTAATTTAATAGGAGCAAAATATGCAGTAGGTGTGAATTCTGGAACAGATGCTATTAAATTATCTTTAAAAGCGCTAGGTATTAAAAATGGGGATGAAGTTATCACTGCAGCAAACACTTTTGTGGCTACAGTTGGTGCAATAACAGAAATTGGAGCTAAGCCAATCTTTATTGATTGTGATGATACTTTTTGTATGAACGTAGATCTAATTGAGCAAAAAATCACAAAAAAAACAAAAGCGATAGTACCAGTTCACTTCACTGGATATATGACAAATATGATAAAATTATCAAAAATTTCAAAAAAATATAAAATACCTATAGTTGAAGATGCTTGCCAATCAATATTGGGATCAATTAAAAAAAAAAATGCGGGTAATTGGGGGGACTTTGGAGCTTTTTCCTTGCATCCTTTAAAAAATATTAACGTATGGTCTGACGGTGGTGTGATTACAACAAACAGTAACAAATATTATAAAAAATTATTATTATTAAGAAATCATGGATTAGTTGACAGGGATACAGTAAAAATTTGTGGTTATAATTCAAGACTAGATACCTTCCAGGCAGTTGTTGGTAATTGGTTATTACCTAAAGCAAAATCTATAGCAAATCAAAGAATTAAAAATGCCAAATATTTTGATAATCATTTTACAAAAATAAAACAGATAGAAATTCCTCCAAGATTAAAACAATTTAAAATTGTTTATCATTTATATGTTATTTTTGTTAAAAATAGAGATGCTTTATTAAAATATTGTTTAAAAAAAGGTATAGAGGCTAAAGTTCATTATCCTAAGCCCATGTATCTTCAGGAGAGTTTAAAAAATTTAAAACATAAAAAAGGAGATTTTCCAGTCACAGATGAACACTGTAAAAAAATTATTACATTTCCTTGTGATCAACATAGATCAAAAAAAGAACTAGATTATATCATTAGAACAGTAAAAAATTTTTATAGATAAGATGAAAATACCCTATGTTAATTTTCCATTGAGTTGGAAAAAAGAAAAAAAAGACATTTTAAGTATTGTTTCTAAAGTATTCGAAAAAGGTGAGTTCATTGGGGGAGCTGAAGTTGATAAGTTTGAAAAAAATATTGCAAAGTATTGTGGTACTAAATATGCAGTTTCTTTCAATAGTGGAACAGACGCCTTAACAATTGGATTGCTTTTATTAGGAGTTAGAAGAGGTGATGAGGTGATCACACCACCTAATTCTTTTATATCATCGACATCGTGTATTGTGCATATTGGAGCAAAACCAGTTTTTGTTGATGTTTTGAATGATCAAAATATAGATCCAGGTAAAATAAAAAATGCAATCACCAATAAAACCAAAGCAATTATGCCTGTACATTTAACAGGCAGAATATGTGAGATGAAAAAAATATTAGAAATATCTGAGAAATATAAAATTCCAATAATCGAAGATGCAGCTCAATCCATAGGCTCTAAGTATTTTAATAAAATGGCTGGATCATTTGGTAAAATTGGATGTTTTTCAACTCACCCTCTTAAAAATTTAAATGCTGCAGGAGATGGAGGTTTTTTTGTAACTAATGATTATAGAATTTATAAAAAAGCTCAGGAAATGAAAAACCATGGAAATGTAGATAGAAATAGAGTGAATAAATTTGCTTATCTTTCCAGAATGGATGCAATTCAAGCATCAATTTTAAATTTTAGACTCAAAAGTTTAGATTCTGTAATAAAAAAAAGAAGAGCTAATGCTAATTATTTCTTAAATCATCTAGATAGAAGCCTATTCTCTTTAGTAGATGAAAAAAAAAACCAATTTAATTCATATCATACCTTTGTTATTCAAACTAAAAAAAGAGATAAATTAATAAAATATCTAAAAAAAAATGGCATAGGGTGTGCAATTCACTATCCTACACCAATTCATTTACAGCCCGCAGCAAAATTTCTTAAACATAAAAAAAATAGCTTTCCAGTGACCGAAGTTCAGTCAAAAAAAATTTTAACAATTCCAGTGAATCAAAATTTATCTTTAGAAAATATAAAATATATTGTTAAAGTAATGAATAATTTTAAATAAATGTATTTAGAAAAAAAAGAGCAAATAATTAATAAGGAATATTTAAAAAAAGGCTATGTTATTAAAGATGTAGCTAACACCGAATCCTTTAGAGAAATTAATAAAATATTTCACAAGATTATAAAACAAAAACTTAAATCAAAACTAAATTATGAAGATATATTAGATAATACTCATAAACTAGTGAACAAAAATCATCTAAATGAATTTAGACTTTATGTAATTAAAAAAATGAATCAAAACAAAAAATTTAAAAAACTTTTTTATGATATCTGCAAACCCTATGTCAATTCTATTGTTGGTAATGAATTGGTAATGCAAAAAAATCTTAATTTAAGCATTCAGAACCCGAAAGATGATAGTTCATTGTTGGATGTTCATTCAGACACTTGGGCTGGAGATTCTTCTTATGAGGTTGTTGTTTGGTTTCCATTAGTTGATTGTTTTTCAACTAAGTCGATGTACATAATGAGCAAACAAGATACAAAAAAATATTCAAAAATTATATTTAAAAATAAAAATAAAACTAACTTTAACGTCTATAATTTAATTAAAAAAAAAATTAAGTGGCTAAAAGTAGATAAAGGGAAAGTATTAATTTTCAATCAAAACTTAATACATGGCAACCATATTAATAAAGAAAAAAATACTAGATGGAGTTTGAATTGTCGATTTAAATCAATTTTTACTCCATATGCTGAAAAATCAATTGGAGAATTCTTTGAACCAATTACATTAAGACCTGCGACTAAAGACGGCATGATATACACTTTACCTAAAATTTAATATTTATAGTTTGAAAAAAATTAGTTTTTATAGTTTGAAAAAAAATAGTTTTTATAGTAAATAATTATTTATGAATTTTTATAAAAAAATATGGAATACCCAATTAAGTCAACATGGTTGGCCCTCATTTTATAAAGGATTAACAAAAGTTGACTTTAAAGATTTTAAAAAAGAGCTAGATAATGACAGTGAAGATTTTGCAAAAAAAATAATTCATGATTTAATTGATGGTAAGGTTATATTAATTAAATCTGCTTTTTCAAAAGACTTTGTTCTAAAATTAAAAAAAAATGTTAAAGAGTTTTGGAAAACTAATCCTGATGAATTTCATAAAATGCTAGAAGGTGTTCCCGATCACCGTAGAATAGTTACGCCTGAAAGAGCAAAAAATTATTCTATTGGAGCCGTTTATGATTCAACATTTTTTTTCCCTTGGAATAACGACCCATGTAAAATAAATTCAAATATCTTTAATAGATGGGGATACGTCAAAAAAATATCTGGACTAAATTTTGATGAGTACCAAAAAAATACCCCTAAAGATCTTAGGGTAGATAGAATACAGGTAGCAGTTTATCCTCCTGGAGCGGGGGAGCTGGAGACACACACAGATCCCTATCATAACCAACCAGTTGCAATTTCGGGCTACCTTAGCTCATACAAATCAGGTGACTTTTCTACAGGAGGATTTTATTGTGTTGATGAACAAGGAAATCAAATAAATCTAGAAAATGACATTGATGTTGGTGATATAGGTATTTTATGTGCAACCGTAAAGCATGGTGTGACCGCAATTGATTTCGATAAATCTTCTAGAGACTTAAGTGATCATGATTGGAATAAGGGTATAGGCAGATGGTTTTTGGGAATGTATACAAATGATTCAGATGAAAACAAAAACAGAATTACTTCTGTATCTACAAAAAAAGAACAGTATAAATATTTATCAAACAGTTAATATTTATAAAATTTTAATAAATTAAAATGAAAAAGCTTAAAGGCTATGTATTTAGCAGAAAATTTAATGAAAATTCAACTCCTCAAAAAATACAAAATATTATCTTAAGAGACTACAGTTTAAAAAAAAATTATAATTTTATTATGAGTTCAGTCGAATACTCTATGAATAATTGTTTTTTTGTACTCGAGGGCCTTGTGAAGAGTTTGAAAAAGTATGATGGTGTTGTTGCTTATTCAATTTTTCAAATGCCTCTAGATCAAAACAAAAGAGTTAAAATTTACAAAGAATTTATTAAAAAAAAAAAAGAATTACATTTCGCACTTGAAGACGTCGTTTTGTCAAAAAATAACTTGAATAATATTGATTTTATCGAAGAAACAATATCAATTAGGAGTGTACTTAATAAGACTAATGTTAATATAGATAGAATAAAAAAATATATTTGATCATTAAATTTAAAAATTATGCAATATCCTTGGTTTAAAGCAAAAAATTTTACAAAAGATTATATAAGTGAGATATCAAAAATTACAAAATCAAAAAAAATGACTATGGGGTCTAGATCTCTAGAGCTTGAAGATAAATTAAAAAAATATTTAAAAGTAAAACATGTAGTGTTAACACCCAGTGGTACCAGTGCCTTAATGATGGCATCTTTGGCATTAAATGTAGCTAAAAATGATACGGTAATTGTAAATAATTTTACATGGGTTGCCACTAGCAATCCTGCAAAAATTTTAGGAGCAAAAATTAAGCTAGTAGACACAAAAAAAAATTCTCAAATGATAGATTTTAATGAGCTAAATAGTAAAATAGTAAAATACAAACCAAAATTGGTTTTTTTAGTTCATATGAATGGAGAACCTAATTACAATAAAGAATTTGAAAAATTAAAAAAGAAATATAAATTTTTTGTAATAGAGGATGCTGCTCAGGCAATCTTTTCCAAACATGAAAATAAAATTTGTGGAACAAAATATGATATAGGCTGTTATTCACTTGGAATTACAAAAACATTGAATATGATTTATGGAGGTCTTTGTTGTACTAATTCCGACAAAATTGCAAAAAAATTAAGGACAATACAAAGCAATGGTCTTAGCTCGATTGAATGGTATTTAAAAAATGAAATTGCTACAGATACTGGTTTAAACTTTAAAGTAAGTGATCTTCATTCAGCAGTTGGACTTATTAATTTGAAAAATATTGATATTTTAAAAAGAGAAAATAAGCAAATTTATAATTTTTATAAAGACAATATTAAAAATGACAAAATAAGGTTCATGAAAATAGAGGGAAAATTTTCAATCCCATGTTGGCCACAAGTTTTAGTTGATAATAAAAAAAATTTTGAAAAATACTGTTCAGTAAACAATATTGGTTATCATCCAGGTATGCGATGTTTGAGTGAGTCACTTCCTTTAAAAGAGGCTGATGCAAAGTATCCTAATTCAATTTATATTTCTAAGCATGCAGCTAGATTACCATCAGGTCCAGGTTATAGTATTAGTGATATAAAAAAAATAACCAAAATTATAAATAATTATTAATCAATATAGTGAAAAAAATTAAATTAAGTTTTATCGGAGTAGGCCTCCAATCTCAGATAGCACATATTGTTAATTTTCATAAAGACAAAAGAGTTGAACTATTTGATATAGCAGATTTTGATAAAGGTTTAGCTCTCGAAGTGCACAAAGGTTTTGGTTTCAGTGGAATAGTTACAAATTCAGTTGATAAGTTAATTGCTAGAAAACCAGATGGAGTTGTTATTACAGTTCAAAGACCATTAACTGCTGGTTTAGTTAAAAAATGCCTTAAAGCTGGTCTTCATGTTCTTTCAGAAAAACCGCATGTTTTTTGTTTAAAAGAACATAATGAATGTGAAAAATTACAAAATAAATCAGTATGGATGAAAGGCTACAATAAAAGATGGGCTTTAGCAGCAATTGAGTTTGATAAAAATTATAAGAAATATTTAAGATTATATGGAAAATTAATATCTGTTGAAATGTTTATTGATAGTGGAAATTCTTGGTTAGGAAGCAAACATCATGCAGAACCTACGCTTAAAAGAAAAAAATCTTTAGGCAGAAAAAATGAATATCCAAAGTGGATCAAAGGGAAAAATAAATTCTTGTATGAAAGCAATTGGAATTTTGTATCTCACTTTATGGATTTACTTGAGTTTTTCAATTTTAAAAAAATTAAAAATTTTAAATCATATATAGGTTCAAAGGTCTTTAAATCTATGTTTGAGGCTACCAAGCTTTCACATAGTTTTATTGTAAATGTTTCTTACTCTAAATTAAATCATAATGGTTGGAATGAATTTGTAACATTTACTTTTGAGAGTGCAAAAATAACCTTAAGATATAAATCACCAATGCAAAAAGGAGGAAGTTGCAACCTTGAGATAATGGACTCTAATAAATCAGAATTATCAATTAAGTCGTATAAAAATGATTGGACTTACGAAACTCAAGATTTTAATTTCATAAATCAGATAATGAGTTTAAAAAAAGGTAAGTTTAAAAAAATTTATAATGGAAGAATTTCCATAGCTACGTACGAAAAAATTTGGAAAAGTTTATTAAAAAATAATTAATGAATTTTAATCCATCTACAAAATAATGAGCTCTCTTAAAAATTTAGAAAAATTAATTTTTATATTAAAGATAATAATTTTATCACCATTAATTATTTTAATAATTTTGGTTTATCCTATTTTGAAAATAAAAATATTTGAAATGGAAACAAGAGCAATTGGCCATATGGCACTTCCAATGGAAATTTTTGCATCTGAAATAAAAGAAAAAATACACAACAACAAAAGAACCATTTATCTTTGGTTTCCAAATAAAAAAATTGCAAATAGTTTTTTATTTAAAAAATGGAAAGAAAACTTTATTGTTTTACCAAGGATAATTTTAGAGCCAATTTATCTCCTTTTAAAAAATAAAAAATTTATAAAAATTGGAAAATATTTTTTGACTCCTTATAGACACTGGAAAGATATGAAGGAAACTAATATACCTTGGCAAGATAAAGATATTTATAACGTATTAACTAAAACAAAACCAAGTATAATTTTTTCTAAAAATGAAATTGATAAGGGCAATGAGTATTTAAGTAAATTCAACATTTCAAAAGAAGATTCATTTGTCACTTTTTTTTTTAGAAATCCTAGCTATTATCTTGATAATAAAATTATTCCAAGTTACAAAGTGAATTTGAGGGACCAAATTAAATTAGAGTATTATAGCTCGGTTGATTATTTAAATTCAATTAATTGTAAAACTTTTTTACTTGGTAATAATTATCCAGTTGAAAATAAAAATAAAAATTTAATTTATTATAATCAAAGTCATTATAAAAATGATTTTTTAGATATGTTTTTATCATTTCATTGTAAATATATGGTAGCAAGCGCTTCAGGAATACATAAAAACCCTGCCTTAAATAGAAGAAGCACCTTAGTTGTAAATTTTAGTGAATTATTTGCATTTAATCATCTGGACACACCTTATATTCCGATAGTAATACCAAAAAAATTTAAATCAATTAAAGGTAGTGATTTATTAACTTATTCTGAGGTTTTAGATTTGAAATTATCAGAATATCATCTAGAAGATGATTTAAATAAAGCAGGATTTGAAATTATAGAGAATACAGAGTCTGAAATTAGTGATGCGGTAAAAGAAATGGAATATTTTAACAAAAATAATAAATTATTAGATATTAGTTCAAATGAACTTCAAGATAAATTTGATGAGCATTACTATAATAAATTTAATTATAAAATAAGACATACAAAAATAAGCAGTAGTTTTTTAAAAAAAAATAAAGATTTATTTATTTAGAATAAAAAAATTGATGAAAGATATACTTGCATTAGCAGCACCCATAGATCAATATTCTTTGAAAATGATAGAGGATATAAAAAGATCTAAATTATTTAAGATTAGAATAATAATAACAACAAAAAATCAAAAAAAAAATATTTGGAAGTTAAAAAAAATAGTTAAAGATACTAATTGTAAAATTTTTTGCCATGGTTTACCACATAGAAATAAAAAGATTACAAATCTTTTATTAAAAAAAAAAATTAAACTTGGGATCTCAACAGGCTTTGTTAATTTAATTAAAAAAAGTTTTTTAAGAATGTTTGAAGAAGGCATAATAAGCGTACATCATGCTTATCTTCCTGATATTAAGGGATCTCATTCACCATTTTGGTCTATATTAAATGCTAGGCCATATGGATCATCCCTACATTATATGAATGAAAAATTTGACTCAGGAAAAATTATAGATCGAATAAAAGTTAAAAATAATTTGTTTACTACTGCTGAAGAAATTTTTCATCGTTCAAGACAGTTAAGTGTTAAATTGATGAAAAAAAATTTGAAAAAAATTTATAAGGGAAAAATTAAAACTTTAGAAAATAAAAAAAATAAAATTTATTTTAAAAAGTATATAGAAAAAGAAATTAATCTTAATTTAAATGAAACCATTAAGATAAAAAAATTATGGGCAATTATTCGTGGAACAAAATTTGATAATCATGGTATATTTTTTAACATTAAAAATAAAAAATTTAAGGTGATTAGCACTATAGAAGAAGTCTAGGTACTAACCAAAATAAAATATACAATTTTTATTTGAAAGATAAATTATTAAGTAATATGTATAAAAAAAAAATACGAATATTTGCTTTTATTTTTTTTCTTATACTTTTAATTGGCTTAATTTTTAATTTTTTTTTCCCTGACAAATGTAAAACCTCAAAAATCTATGTCCCTATCAAAGATCTTGGTTTTTCAGTAATTTATAATTGTTTTGATGAATATTTAATAAAAGAAAATATTAAGAACAAACTAAAAAGTAACAAAATAATATATGACCTACTCTATGACTCTGTAGCAAAAATAAAAATTACTTTTTTTCCAAATTATGGAAAAAGTAGAGATATATATAAATTCTTAAACTCAGGTGATTTAGTAGAGGAAGAAAAAAATCTGAGCACTGAAAATGAATTAGATAATACAAATAATGTAAAAAAAAATATTGAAGGTATTTTAAACGACGAAATTCAATTAAAAAAAATATATAAAAAATCTAATGTTAAAGAAGTAGACTATAAATCATGGAAAAGATCACACGGTGACAACTGGAATTCTAAGTTTTTTGACTTAAAGAAAATTAATAAAAATAACATTGATAAATTAAATCTTGTATGGAAGTTTAATACAATAAAAAAAAGTGAATTAAAAAAAAAATGGAAACAAAATATTGAAATTAATCCCATATACTTTGATGGAATAGTTTATTTTGTGTCTGCAGATTGGAAACTTAATGCTGTAACAGCTGATAGAGGAGATTTGATTTGGTCGAAACAATTTTTTCACGCTCCATCTAGGAGAGGAATTTTATTACACTTAAATAAAAACAATAATAAAAAGTCTATATTCATAGCTTCTGGAAAGAGACTACTTAAACTAGATAGTAAGACTGGTAAATTAGATAAAAAATTTGGAAAAAGTGGTTCAATTTACGTTAAGAAGACACTTTTTGCACCTCTAGTTTATAAAAATCAAATAATTTTGACTGATACTAAAGGTATCATTTCAAGCTATAATTTAGAAACCGGAATATTAAATTTTTCTGAAAATATTCACCCAGTTGATGAGGCAAAACACTATTCTTCACCCTGGTCTGGAGCTGCATTAGATAAAAAAAATGGACTTTATTTTTTAGTAACTGGTAATCCAAAACCTAGCCTTTATGGAGCTGATAGACCTGGCGATAATAAAAATTCTAATAGTCTAATTGCTTTTGATATTAACAAAAAAAAGATTAATTGGACTTTTCAAGAAGTAAGTCATGATTTATGGGATTTTGATTTAAGTTCGCCACCTATTTTAGCAAACCTTAAGCATAAAGATAATTTTATCGAAGCTGTAATAATTACCACAAAGATAGGAAATACTTTTGTATTTGAGAGAAATACTGGTCAATCTCTTTTTGATATTAAATATAAAAAAGCACCAACATCAAATGTTCCAAATGAAAAAACTTCAAATCTACAATTATATAATGAATTGCCTGAAAGTTTTTCAAAGTTAGAATTTGAAATTAAAGATTTAAGAGAAGATTTAATTTCAAATTCTAATTTTTATAACAATTTTATAGAAAAATCAGTTTATGGTTGGTTTACTCCACCAACGTTAGGAAAAGAAACGGTTATCTACGGAATTCATGGAGGAAATAACTGGTATGGATCTGCAATAGATCCATTTAAACAAATTTTATACATCCCTACAAATCATGTACCTTATAAATTAAGAATTTTTCCAACTTCAATAGAAAATAACTTGAATTTTGAAGGAAAATTTAAAAATGCTCATTCAATTTACATGAACAAATGTTCCAGTTGCCATCAAGCAAATAGAAATGGTTACTTAGAACAACGTATGGAAAAAGAGATTTCTTATGTGCCCTCCTTAGTAGGCTTGACTATACTCGATCCCTTAAAAAATAAATTAGAAAATATTGAAAAAATAAAATCAAATCATAAAGATCTTAAATTAACTAATAAAGAATTTGATGAATTAAAAAATTTATTTACTCATTGGGATAAAAAAATATTAGATGATAAATTAATAAGAATGAATTCACATTGGTTGAAATACTATGGTCCAGATGGAATGTTAATAAACAAACCACCATTTAATGAAATTGTAGCAATAGATATTATAAGTGGAAAAATTATTTGGAGATCAACCTGGGGATATGAGAATACAAAGAATGGTATAAAAAATATTGGAAGTCTTAATAATGGAGGAATAGCTTTAAGCTCAACAGGTCTAGTTTTTGCAAATGGAACAAGAGATTCTTATGCTATGGTTTTTGATGCAGAAAATGGAGAAGAATTATGGAAATATAAAATGGATGCAGATGGAACAGCACCACCTTTAATTTATAAATTTAAAGGAAAAGAATATATTAGTTTTATATCAACAGGTGGTATAAAGTTTGATCCAAATAATAATAAAAAATCATCAATTCTTTATACTTTTTCACTCACTGAATAAATTTTTATTTTTTTATTTAAATCAATGTTATTTTGCTTATATTATCTCATATTATGAGTAAAATTTCTAATCAAGTCATTGAAGGTAAAGATACAAATTATTCCAATCAAATGGAAAATTTCAGACGAGTAGCTTATAAAACAGATGACTTGATGCCTAAAAGATATTGTTTTATTTTAACAAATCTTTGTAATTTAGCCTGTGATTTTTGCTATCAATATAGAACAAAACTTAAAGATTCACTAAAGGCAGATGATTGGATTAAACTTTCTAATGATTTACCTAACAATTCTAGAGTAACATTAACAGGTGGAGAGCCTTTAGTTTTAAAAGACTTTAAGAAAGTTTTCTTAGAAATAGTAAAGAGACATGAGTGCAACATAATTTGTAACGGGCTTTTATTGTCAGAAGAACTAATAGATGTATTGTTAAGTTCAAAAAATTTTAAAGTTTTATCAATCTCAATAGATAATAGAAAAAATACAATAAGGAAATTAGCGAATGTTCAAGAAACTAAATGGGAAGAAAAATGGTCTCATGTAGAAAAAATGATGCTTTACTTTCAAAAAAGAAAAAAAGAACTTAATCATCCATCATGTATTTTAGATGCTAAGACTTGTGTATTAGATGAAAATGCAGATGATTTATTGGATATTCATAAATATTGTGTGGAGGATTTACAATGTGATACACATAGCTACCAGTTTCTCAAAGGCTCTCCTATACTTGGATGTGATTACATGTATCAATTTGATGATATTTACAAAAAAAGCTCTGCTTATGAGTATAAAAAATGGGATATCATGAAAGAACAATTTTATTTAATTAAAAAATATAATTTTGAAAATAATAAAGTTGCATTTCTCCATCCCAAAGTTGATGAATTAATGGGAGATTTGGAGCCATTAGATGATAGAAAATTAGATACCATGAATTCAAAAGAACATAAAAAAGAGGATTTTAAACCTTGTGCTCAGCCATGGGCCAGTGTTCATGTTAATACTGATGGAACGGTATTTCCCTGTTTAGCTGTATCAATGGGAAATGTTCAAGAAAAAAGTATGAGGGATATCGTATATGATGAGGAATTCAAGAAATTCAAAATGACAATGAAAGAGCATGGCACAGTTGAAGCATGCAATAGATGTGGCTGGCTACAATTAAGCGAATAGCTATTTCATTAAAATATCAATCAAAAATAAAATACTGTATCTTTATTTGTGATATTAATTTAAATTAATTGTATTTAAAGATAAATTCCAATATTAAACCATTTATGGCCTTAAAAAAATTTCTAAAACAAAAAATAATATTGATAACTGGTGGAACAGGAAGTTTTGGAAGATATTTTATTAAGTATTTGTTAAAAAATTTTGATTTAAAAAAAATCATTATTTTTTCTAGAGATGAGCAAAAACAATTTTTTATGGCTAACTCCGAAGAATTTAATGAGAAAAAATATAAAAATTTAAGATATTTTTTAGGGGATATAAGAGATTTTGATAGATTAAATTCAGCTATGGAAGGAGTAGACTATGTGGTGCACGCAGCCGCACTTAAACACGTCTCAATAGCTGAGTATAATCCACAAGAATTTATAAAAACAAATATCACAGGATCTGAAAATATAATTAAGTCAGCAATAAATAATAATGTTAGTAAAACTGTTTTTCTCTCAACAGATAAAGCTGTGAATCCAATAAATCTTTATGGTGCTACTAAACTAGCTGCTGAAAAATTATGCATTGCTGCAAATAATATTGTGGGAAAAAAAAAAATTTTTTTTTCAGCAGTCAGATATGGAAATGTAATAGGATCAAGAGGCTCTATTATTGAAATCTTTAACAGAATTAAACAAAGTGGAAAAAATAATTTTCCAGTAACTCATAAAGATATGACTAGATTTTGGGTTTCTTTAGATGAGTCTGTTCAATTTGTTCTTGAAAGTTTGGAAAAAATGAAAGGTGGTGAAATTTTTGTTCCAAAGCTACCATCAATAAGGGTTATGGACTTAGTAAAAGTTTTTGATTCAAAACCTAAAATTGAAATAATAGGAATTAGACCCGGTGAAAAACTTCATGAGATTTTGATAAACAAAGATGAAATGAGACAAGTAATTGAGTTTAAGAATAATTTTATAATTTTACCAAGTATAATTTATAAAAAACATCCTAAGAAAAGTGTTATTTTAACAAAAAAAAATATAACAAAAGATGAATATAGTTCTATTAATAATCAAAATTTTCTGAATTACTCTCAAATCAAAAAAAAAATATTTAAAGATAAATAATTGTAAAATTTTAATCATTATAATATTTAAAATGATAATTGTTTTTGGTGCATCAGGACTTTTAGGATCTACTATTTGTAATTTACTAAAATTAAAAAAAAAAGAATATATTGGTTTTAGTAAATCTAAATCAGGATTTAAAAAAATAAATTTATTAAATAAGAAAGATATAATTAAAATTTTTAAAAAAAATAATCCATCAATAATAATAAATTGTACAGGGTTAACAGATGTTGATGAATGTAATAGAAATATTAAAAAGGCATATATTGAAAACTGTCTTATAGTAAAAAATATTGTAGAAAGCTTAAATTACACAAAAAAGAAAACTCATCTCATTCATATTTCTACTGACCAAATTTATAACTCACCTAATATCTTAAAATCAAACCCTGAATCAAGTAAAAATTTAAATAATGTTTATAGCATAACCAAATATATTGGAGAAAAAAATATAGAAAATTATAAAAATTCATTAATAATAAGAACAAATTTCTTTGGAAAATCAATTTCTAAATATAAGAAAAGTTATTCAGATTTTATTATTAAAAACCTTAAAAATAAAAAAGAAATTAGATTACCTGAGAATGTAATTTTTAATCCAGTCGATATCAATTTTTTAGCTTCAAAGATTTTAAAATTAGGTGATCTAAAGGTAAAAGGCATTTATAATCTTGGATCAAAAGATTCTATTTCAAAGTATAATTTTGGAATTCTAATAGCTCAAAAATTTAATCTTGAAAAAAAATATATTAAAAAATTTAAAAGCAACTATAAAATCAATAGGCGACCATTAGGAACGTATATGTCAACTAAAAAAATTTCTAAATATTTTAAATTACCTTTAATTAAACATTTTATAAACAGCATGAAAATATAATGTTAAATAAAAAAATATGCATTGGTACAGCACAATTTGGCATGAACTATGGAATTTCTAATATTAGTGGCAAAACAAAAAATAATGAATTAAATAAAATATTTTCAATTTTAGATAAAAAAAATATTAATTTTTTAGATACTTCAATGAATTATGGAGATAGTTATAAAGTTCTTAAAAAATACAACCTTAAAAATTTTAATATAATTTCAAAGATTCCACAAATATCAAAAACAGATCAAGTTGAGAAATTAATCTGTAAAAAAGTACTACTGAGCTTAAAAAAGCTAAAGATAGATAGCTTTTATGGAATACTTCTTCATAATCAGGATGATATGATGTCATCTAATTCTGATAAGATCTATAAATCGCTAAATAAACTAAAAAAAGATAATAAGATTAAAAAAATTGGTCTATCAATTTATAATTTTGATGATGCAATTAAAATTTTAAAAAAATATAAATTTGATATTATTCAATGTCCTTACAATGTTATAGATAGAAGAATGGAAAAACCTTCATTTAAAAAATTTATTATAAAAAATAAAATTGAAATACATGTAAGATCAATTTTTATGCAGGGATTGTTGTTGATGAAAAAAAGACCATTAAAATTCAAAAAGTATAAAAAAATTTTTCAAGAGTGGGATAAAATAACTTATAAAAATCGTATTAATTCTGTATTGCACTCTTTAAATTTTGTTATGCAAAATAAGATGATTTCTAAAATTATTATTGGAGTTGAAAATTCTAACCAGTTAAAAGATATTTTAAATAATTATAAAAAATTAAAATACGATTATTCAAAAAAAATTATATCGATGGATATAAATTTAATTAATCCAAATAATTGGAGTAAATTATGAAAGTTCTAGCCATAGTTCAAGCAAGATGTAATTCAACACGATTTCCAAATAAAATATTGAAAAGTTTGGGAAAGAAAAAAACAGTTATCCAAATTTTACTTCAAAGATTATCAAGAGCAAAGCTTATAGATAAAATAGTTGTAGCAACAACAAAATCAAAATGTGACGATAAATTAGCAAAATATGTTAAAGATTCAAAAAATGAAATTTTTAGAGGATCAGAAAATGATGTTTTAGATAGATTTTATAAAGTATCAAAAATTTATAAACCAAAAAATATTCTAAGAATTACATCAGATTGTCCTTTTGTAGATCCATCTTTGATAGATGACATTATCTCTTGCCATTTGAAAAATGACAATGAAATTAGTAGTAACTCAAATATAGCAACTTTTGCTGATGGTTTAGATGCAGAAATATTTACTAACAAAAGTCTGCATCAAGCATGGGTCAATTCAAAACTTAAGTATGATCGTGAGCATGTCACTACATATATAAAAAAAAATAACAGTGTGTATAATTTTAAAGATAAAAGAGATTATTCAAATTTAAGATTAACTATAGACGAACCTGATGATCTTAAGGTTTTAAGAAAAATCTTTAAATTTTTTAAATATACAAGTAAATTTTCTTATGATGATATTTTACATTTATATAAAAAAAGACCAGAAATCTTTAATGGCAATTCTCACATAATTAGAGATGAAGGTTCAAAAATAACTAAGGGACAAAAGTTGTGGATAAGAGCAAAAAATATTATTCCTTCAGGAAACATGTTTTTATCTAAAAATTCAGAAACATTTTTACCTAAATCTTGGCCAAGTTATTACTCAAAAGCACAAGGTGTAAATATATGGGATTTAGATAATAAAAAATTTATAGACACAAGCCTTATGAGCGTTGGTACAAATATATTAGGCTATGCAAATAAAAGAGTAGATAACAAGGTTAAAGAGGCAATTAATAAAAGTGTGATGAGTACATTAAATTGTCCTGAAGAAGTAGAGTTGTGTGAAAAGCTTGTTTCTATGCATAAGTGGGCTGATATGGCTCGACTAGCTCGAACAGGTGGTGAAATAAATGCTATTTCAATAAGACTTTCTAGAGCCTATACGGGAAAAGATAAGATTGCTATTTGCGGATATCACGGATGGCATGACTGGTATTTATCCACTAATTTAGCTGATAATAGAAATTTGAATAAGCACTTGTTAAGTAATTTGCAAACAGATGGTGTACCTAGAGTGCTTAAAAATTCAGTGTTTCAATTTTCTTATAATAACATTAAACAACTAAAAAAAATACTAAGTCTGAATAAAGATATTGGAACAATAAAAATTGAAGTTTCACGAAATGAAAAAGTAAATATTAACTTTTTAAAAGAGGTTAGAAGGATTGCAAGTAAAAATAATATTGTCCTAATTTTTGATGAGTGCACATCAGGATTTAGAGAAAGTTTTGGTGGATTACACCTTAAATATGGAGTGGAGCCAGATCTTGCTACATTTGGAAAAGCATTGGGTAATGGATATGCCATAACTGCATTATTGGGTAAAAAAGATATAATGAATAAAAGCTTAGATAGCTTTATTAGTAGTACTTTTTGGAGCGAACGAGTAGGACCGGTTGCAGCTTTAGAAACTTTAAAGATAATGGAGGAAAATAAAAGCTGGGAAAAAATAACGAAGACAGGAAGTGATATTAAGTTAAAATGGCAAAAATTAATTAAGAAATATAAGATAAATGCAGAAGTTAAAGGCTTAAATTCTATGCCAGTAATATTATTTAATGAAAATAATTTAATTTACAAAACATTAATTACTCAAGAAATGTTAAAGAAAAATTTTTTAGCAACAAATAGTTTGTACGTCAGTATAGAACATACAGATAAAATATTAAAAAAATATTTTTTATATTTAGAAGAGGTTTTTAAAAAGATTGAAATAAGCAATAGGGAGAATAATTCAAATAAATACCTTAAAGGTAGTGTATGTAAATCAAATATTTCAAGAATGAATTAACATTATGAAAATAGGAAATAAAAAGATTGCGATAGATAAACCAACACTTTTTATAGCAGATATTGCAGCAAATCATGATGGTAATATTAATAAGGCAATTGATTTAATTCACTCATGTGCAGCTGCAGGAGCTGATGTAGCAAAGTTTCAACATTTCTCGGCAGAAACCATAGTTTCAGACAAAGGATTTAAGGATTTGAAAAAAAAAAAATCCCATCAATCAAAATGGAGCAAGAGTGTATTCCAAACATATAAAGATGCCTCTCTTCCATTTGGATGGACAAAGATACTAAAAAAAGAATGTGAAAAGGCAAAGATTTTATTTTCTACAAGTCCATACTCTTTCGAATTAGTAGATTTAGTTGATAAGTACATTAGTTTTTACAAGATTGGATCAGGAGATATTACTTGGCATGAGATAATTGAAAAAATTG
>Ga0209630_10001150_pt1 | contig 29133 bp, 24 predicted proteins | sample COG_01_FD_184745 | JGI IMG/M metagenome (GOLD analysis project Ga0209630, IMG submission 184745) | Pelagic Microbial community sample from North Sea - COGITO 998_met_01 (SPAdes) (version 2) | ecosystem: Environmental > Aquatic > Marine > Neritic zone/Coastal water | place: Helgoland, sampling... | reverse complement strand
AGCTTTTGCCGAACTTACCGGCCAATTCATCAAAATACGCCCGCGTCTTGTCACGCCGCTTACTCAGGATGTGTGCCAGAGTTTCGGAATCTGGATTAACTTCCGGTATTTCTGTAGCAGCTTGTCGAGCAACCTCCATGATGGCATCAGGGGCTGAAATGGCATAGACGTTGTTTTTGCCTGAGCGTGAGCTTGTCACTAAGCCCTCTTGTCTGAGTTGAGAGAGCTGCGTGGAGATGCGACTTTGGCCCATTCCCAATATTTCCTGAAGCTCAGCAACATTGAGGGGTTCGTGTGAAAGCAGCAGAAGTATGCGGATCCGAGTGGGGTCCGATAAAAGTTTTAGTGATTTAAGAATTGACGACATAGTTTTAAGGGTTCATAAACGCATCAACGTATCGAGATCTATTGATACAACAAATTCTAATTATGAGCAAGCCATTCATTTTTTCTTCCGAGTCAGTCACCGAGGGTCATCCCGATAAAGTATGTGACACCGTTTCCGATGCCGTCCTTGATGCCTGTCTAGAGCAGGATATCAACAGCAGGGTAGCATGTGAAACCTTTGTTAAAGATAATGTCGTCGGACTAGCCGGCGAAATCACCACAGATGCCAAGTTCGACTATGGTACTCTGGTTAAAAATACACTCAAGGAAATTGGTTACGATGCCGATTATGCCAAGGGAACGGATTATTCCTACACCTGCAAATTTGAAAAAGGAGCATTTCTGATGAATATGCTTGGTCAGCAGTCACCTGATATTGCTCAGGGCGTTGATGCGGCTGCTGCCGCTGACAAGGATACCGCTGAGCAGGGTGCGGGTGATCAGGGCATCATGTTTGGTTACGCCACCAATGATACCAAGGAGTTGATGCCGGCAGCGGTTCACTACGCGCACCGTCTTGGTCAGGCCCTGACCGAGCTTCGTAAGGATCGCACCCACACATGGTTGCGCCCCGACTCAAAAACGCAGGTCAGTATTGAGTATATCGATAATAAGCCGAATCGTTTTACCTCTGTGGTTATCTCCACGATGCACGCTAAGGAAATCTCTACTCAGGAAATCCGAGACGTTTTGACTCGTGACCTGATCGAAAAACATCTGCCTGGTAATTTGCTTACCCCTGAGACTGAAATTCTGATCAACCCCACCGGCCTCTTTGTGGTTGGTGGCCCTGAAGGAGACGCGGGACTTACTGGCCGGAAAATCATTGTAGACACTTACGGCGGTATGGGCCGCCATGGTGGTGGCGCTTTCTCAGGCAAGGACCCATCCAAGGTTGATCGTTCAGCCGCTTACATGTGTCGCTGGGTAGCCAAGAATATTGTTGCCGCTGGATTGGCGCGCGAGTGTGAACTTCAACTTGCCTACGCGATCGGCCATCCACATCCAGTGAGTATCAATGTGAATACCTTTGGCTCCAACGAAATCGACGAGTCACTCATCGAAAAAGCCGTTAGCGAGGTGTTCTCTTTCAAGCCCGCTGACATCGTATCTCAGCTTGATCTTCTGCGCCCGATTTATGGTAAAACAACTAACTACGGCCACTTTGGTCGTGAAGACGCTGGTTTGCCGTGGGAGGAAACTAACAAAGTGGACGCGCTCAAATCTGCCGTCTAATTCAACAATCAACCAATCACCTAACCAATCACTTAACCATTCACTTAACCAATAACACTACCATGTCCAATACAGCAACTGCACCCGCACTAGTACCTGTCATCGACGACTTTAAAGTCGCTGATATTAGCCTGGCCGATTTCGGCCGGAAGGAAATTGACATCGCCGAGCACGAAATGCCCGGTCTGATGGCTACCCGCGCCAAGTATGGCCCCGAAAAACCACTGCAAGGTGTCCGTGTGATGGGCTCTTTGCACATGACCATTCAGACGGCCGTGCTCATTGAGACGCTTGTCGACCTGGGCGCCGAGGTGCGTTGGGTATCTTGTAACATTTTCTCCACTCAGGATCACGCTGCTGCAGCCATGGCTGAGTCAGGCATTCCTGTCTACGCCTGGAAGGGTGAGACTCTTGAGGAATACTGGTGGTGCACATGGAAGGCCCTTCAGTTCCCTGGAGACCTTGGTCCTGAACTGATTGTTGATGATGGCGGTGACGCTACTCTCTTGATCCATAAAGGATTTGAAATGGAGAACGGATCAAACTGGATCAACGAGCCAGCAGGTTCTGAAGAAGAGCAGGTCATTAAGAATCTTCTTAAGAAAATCGGAGCCGAGCAACCAGGTGTCTTTGCCAATATGGTCAAGGATTGGAAAGGTGTTTCTGAGGAAACTACCACGGGTGTTCACCGTCTCTATCAGATGGCTAATGAGGGCACACTGCTTATCCCAGCCATTAACGTTAACGACTCTGTAACCAAGTCCAAGTTCGATAACCTCTACGGTTGTCGTGAGTCACTTGTTGATGGCATCAAGCGTGCCACCGATGTGATGATTTCCGGCAAAGTGGCCGTTGTTTGCGGCTACGGAGATGTTGGCAAGGGTTGTGCTCAGGCGCTACGTGGCCAAGGAGCACAAGTCGTGGTCACTGAGATCGACCCTATCTGTGCGCTGCAGGCAGCGATGGAAGGTTACCGTGTTCTCACCGTTGAGGACACCCTCGGCTGGGGAGATATTTATGTCACCACCACGGGTAACTACGACATCATCCGTCTTGAGCATATGGAGAAGATGAAGGATCAAGCGATCGTTTGTAATATTGGTCACTTTGATAATGAGATCCAGATGGATTCTCTAAGCAAGGCTGAGGGTGTTGAGCATCTCAACATCAAGCCACAGGTTGACAAATACACATTCCCAACGGGTAACAGCCTCTACATGCTTGCAGAAGGCCGCCTGGTAAACCTTGGTTGTGCCACAGGCCACCCAAGCTTTGTGATGTCCAACAGCTTTGCTAACCAGACACTGGCCCAGATTGATCTTTGGAAAAACAAAGACAACTACAAGGCTGGTGAAGTAAAGGTATTGCCAAAGCATCTTGACGAGGAAGTCGCTCGACTTCACCTCGAGAAGATTGGTTGTAAGCTCACCGTTCTCAGCCAAGATCAGGCTGATTACATCGGTGTTCCAGTCAATGGCCCTTACAAGCCGGAGCCTTATCGCTACTAATAGCTGATTATCTTAACGTATTTACCAAGCCCTCACTGTGCAGACAGTGGGGGCTTTTTCTTTCTGATAAGCTTGTTTTCTTGCTGAAGGTTAAGCTTACAGCGGATATTTGCTCGACGCCTCATGGTAAGGTCCTTAGGGTTAAAGCAATGAAAGTTTTTTTAGCCACGGCGGCCTTATTTGTATGCTTATTTAGCGTGCTTTCTGCTGATATGAAAATTCCTCGTTCGATTCATGGAATGGACGAGCTGGATGAGGCTATCGTTAAAGCTACCAAGAAAGAAAAGCCGCTCGTCTTTGTTTATACTGATCCAGGCACGAGCTGAGGCCCATGCGTGGCCGCCAGTTTGGAGGCCTTTAAATCATTTAAAACCGTCGGTATTGTTGTCTTTGCTGATAGTAAAAAAGACAAGGAGTCCTTACCTAAAGGGGTTATGGATGTGCGCGCAAAAGGTGGTAATACCATCCCAATGGTTTTCATCACTACCTCAGACGGCGAAAAGGGGATCGATGCTGTGCCTTACTCTGATCTGAAGGCTGATATGAGAAAGGCTGTTCGAGAGCTTCGTAAGTCCCTTGAGGATGTTGACGTGATTGGGGGTGTTGACTCCGCAGATGAAGCGAATGTCAGTAAAGAGGAAGAAAAAGAGAAGGCGCCTGAATTTAAGCAATGGGAAAATTCTGCGGGCAAGAAAATCAAGGCTGCGGTTCAAGAGATCGAGGGTGATAGGGTTCTCTTTCTTTTGCCCAGCGGTAAAGCTTTGTGGTATGATATCTCTAAATTGTCTGAATCAAGTCAATCCAAGTTGAAGGGGGCTGAGTAGTTTCAGGCCCTTTGCATTGCTCGTTTAGATGAGCTCTTGACTTAGATAATAGTTAGCTAAGATTTGGACCTATCGCGCTAGTGAATTGATCATGTAAGGCGCTGGCTTAAAGTCCTGGATGAGGACTTCAGTGCGGCAATCATCACCCTTACCCCACTTCATGCGGACCTCCTTAAGATTGAAGTTGGGTGTTTTGTGGGGAGCAAAAAGGATGTCGTCATGCGAGGAGTTGACGTGTTCTTTAAACATGTCGGCATAATATGCGCTTGCTAATTCATAGGCTTAACATTTTAACAGTAATTATTATTCGTCAATTACTACAGAGATTATTAACTTTAGCCTTTAAAAGCCCTATTTCAAATGGGTTTATGAAATGGTTGCACAGTTGTATCATCAAAGTTCAACTTAAGATTAAGAGTTACATCTACAAATGGAAGAAATATGATGTGCCACAGGAGTTCATAAGCTCTTTGGAAGAATATACTGCTGATAATGGCTTCTACTTTGAGGCGGTAAAAAACCAGGAGGCGTTTGTGATGAACAAACCTAAGACATTGGTAGATGATGTTAGTGAAGTTTTCGCTAATTATCAAACACTGCAATTAAAGCCGCAATTTATTGCGGTGATACCAGAGGGGCGGGTGTTTGCGCAGGGTTATGTTCTGTCGCATGATAATAGATTGATAGAAGAGCTGTCGATGCATCAATCAATGTCGGGGCCTAGCTATATCCCTGTTGACAAAACTCATGATGTTTTTTCTACTGATATAGCAACTAAGCCTGCAGAATATATAGATGGTAGGGTGTTGGTTTTAGCCACTCCCTTTGCTCAAGGTAATTATTACCACTGGATGATGGAATTAATTCCGAGAATTGAAATCTTGCAAGCTAGCAATAACGCATTATTCGATGCTATTGATTATTTTTATATAAACTCGCCGAGAACCAAGTATCAAAAGGAGACCCTTAGGGCGCTTGGTATACCAAGTGAAAAAATAATAGATGAATATTGGCACCCGCATGTGTGTGCGAGAGAACTTGTCGTTATATCACGTACTAGGAATGGAGTGGATTGCTTTTTCCGACCCGAAACGGTCCATTTTATAAGGAATTTATTCAAAGGGAATCTCCACCGAGAAAAGACACGGAGAATATACCTCAATAGAAAAAATGTTCTGTATCGTAAGATTTTAAATGAGGATCAATTAGAAGCTTTATTGTGCACATACGGCTTTGAGAGCGTAAGCCTTGATGCCATGTCAGTGTCACAGCAAGCGGAATTGTTGTCGTCTTGTGAGATGGTGGTTTCTCCCCATGGTGCGAGCCTAACGAATTTGGTGTTTTGTAATGAGGGGGCTAAAGTTTTGGAGTTGTTTCAGGCGGATAATGTGAATCCTATGTATTGGGGGATATCTAACATTCTTAATTTAGATTATTATTATCTAAAAAGTAAGCCCTTAAAAGATACCATTAAGGAAGATGCTTTAGATAATTTCTCAGATATTATCTTCGATCTCAAAGATGTAGAACAAATGCTTTCTTTGATGGTCGGAGATTGAAATAGTTTACTAAACGTGCTGTTGGCACATGAAAATCATGTATCTTAGCGCGCCAGTGAATTGATCATGTAAGGCGCTGGCTTGAAGTCTTGGATGAGGACTTCAGTGCGGCAATCGTCACCCTTGCCCCACTTCATGCGGACCTCTTTGAGGTTGAAGTTGGGTGTTTTGTGGGGGGCGAAAAGGATGTCGTCATGTGAGGAGTTGACGTGTTCTTTAAACATGTCGGGAACAATGTCTCCACCGAGATGGTCATCACGACCAGTAGCTAAATGGCAGGTTCCAAGAACCTTCTCGTCTTGGATGTCTTGGTAGGAAACGGGAAGCACTTGCGTGCCAAATCCAAGTTCTCCCAGCGTGCCTGTCATTGGGTCGTCAGCTAGGAGGGCATTGTGCGCATCGATGGTTGATTGGTTACCCTCGATAATGCTGGAGGACTTCACGTCGCGGTTTTCCACTTCGAGGATGCCTAGGGTGCCATCTTCATACTTCATGGGGAATTGACCGCGGGCATCAACGGGGACGAAGTAGACCTCGCCTGCGGGTAGGTTGGCGATGTCGGGCTTGGTTCCTTGGCAGAGGCCATGCGACTTTTGTGCCTCCTGTCCGTCCAGTCCTAACCAGGCGGTAAGGATGCGGCCGTCTTCTAGTTCAAAATCAATTTCTACCTCGTCGGCGCGGTTCAGGGCTTGGCGGATTTTTTCGGCATCATCTGAGACTTCTTCGTAGTTCACGGCTAGGCCGGAGCGTAAGATGATATCATTCATGCCGTGCATGGTTGCTCCACGGAAGCCGAACACCTTGCAGCGCTCGGTGAGGGGAGCTGTTGCCGAGAAGGTGGAAATACAGAGGACGATATCGTAGTTTGTATAAATATCGCGATCCAGAGAAAGCTCTTTGCCTTCGCTATCCCAGACCTCATCGGAGAGATCCAGATTGGAGCCATGGGTGCAACGGTAGGCAAACATTTCGCCACCAGTCATACCTAGTTCATCCATAACGCCGTCTCTTAGGCTTTCGTAAAAATAATGATGGGCGTTTTTCTGCACCTCAAACCCATCGGATTTTAAGAAGGCGAAATCTTTCATCCAGCGCTCGGGCTCATCGAAATCAGTTAAGATGCAAACACGGCAACCTTGTGTTGGTTTGAAGACAGTATCCAATAACCTCGATACGCTAAAATCGGGGAATACGCGCTGTTCAGGGTTCAATAAGATTTCTTTGCTCAAATAATCGGGTAAATTCTTAACTGCACTCATGTCAGGTAGGGTAGAGTCTGTTTGTCCATCTGCAAGGAGAGATTATGTCTTAACTTTTTCCCTTATGGAATGAGGATGCGCTTGCCTTAGATCGGCGTCATCAATCAGGAGTGTTTTTTTCTCAAATGGGACGGTAGGATGCCAAGTTGATCGCGGTATTTGGCGATGGTTCTGCGTGCTACCTTGATGCCCTTGGCCTTGAGTTGTTTTTCAATGGCGGTGTCGGAGAGGGGTTTGGCGGTGTCTTCGTGGCTGACGAGTTGTTGGATAGCTTCACGGACCCCGGTGTTGGAAATTTCCGTGCCTTGTTGGGTGGTGTAGCCTGAGGAGAAGAAGGTGCGCAGCTCCATCAGTCCGTGCGGCGTGAGAATGTATTTTCCAGAAACAGCACGGGAGATAGTCGCTGCGTGCACACCGACGGTTTCCGCGATGTCCTGCATGGTCATGGGGCGGAGCTTGGTAAGGCCATGTGCAATGAAGTCGGGCTGGCGTTTAACGAGCTCAGTGCCGATCTTCAATAGGGTTTCTTGGCGTTGGCTGAGGGCGCTGATGATTTGTCTGCCTTCGTGGATGTTGTCTTTGAGGAACTTGCGTGCTTTAGGGTCTGAACTCAGCTTGGCTAGCAAGTCTTTATAGTGGTTGCTGATTTGCAGTTTGGGTAAATGGTCGCCGGTGAGGTGGGCGTAGTATTTCCCCTCGGCATCTCGGCGTAATTCAAGATCAGCGCTGACATGGGGGTTGGATGTCGGGTCAAATGCGGCTCCTGGATTAGGGTTCAGTGTGGAGATGTGCTCGGCAGCTTCAATAACAGCTTCTTGGGAGACTCCGAGAGCTCGCGTAATATCGCCAAAACGGCGACGAGCTAGGTCATCAAGGTGCTGGTCAACAATGCGACTCTCCAGTGATCCTCCCATGCCTTGGAGCTGAAGTTGGAGTAATAATGATTCAGTGAGGTTTTCTGTAGCGACACCTGGGGGATCAAATCTCTGAAGCAGGGCAAGGGCGGAGCGGAGTTGCTTGAGGGGGAAGGTGGAGTTCGCGGCGATGTCCTCAATGGATTCATCCAGAAAACCGGCATCATTAATAGCACCTATGAGGTGTTCGGCTACCACATAGGTATCGTCATCGAGAGCTGCGTGGTTGAGCTGTTCGACGAGATGCTGCTGAAGTGTTTGCGGTGCGACAATGGAGTTGTAGAGAAACTCACGTCTTTCCTCATCATCAGATGTATGGGTGCGGGTCCCGTGCATGAGGATCTGATCCTCGCGCCAGTAATCATCAAACTCGGAGAGGTTTTCATAATCGGTTTCTGCATCAGCGGGCTGGCTCTCATCGACTTGATCGTGATCCTCGGTGATTTCCAGGGTTGGGTTCATCTCCGCAACCTGACTCAGGAGTTGGCTTAGCTCCATGCTGCTGGCCTGCAGAATCTCTAGGCTCTGGCGCATCTGGGGCGAGAGGACCTGCTGTTGAGAAAGATTTTGATGGAGGCCGGCTGATGGCATGACTGGATGCACTGGGGGTGCTTAGGGGGTGCACTGATGCATTGGAGGGTGCAAAGGGGATGCGCTGAAGGGATGCACTGAAAATGCGTAAGGGATGCAGTCAGGGGCTGGTTGACGTTTGTCGAAGACCGCGCCGGAGGGTAAAATAAAAACCAAGGGTTTACCAACTTTTTCTTAGCAAATATTATGCCAAATTAAAAAAATAATTCAGTGGGCTTTTTTGACCTGATCTGAGCTCATTTGATAGTTGGTATTTAACGCAGGGTGGCTAGAACGAAGCCGTGTTCTCGACAGGTGTGAAGCTAGGAAAGGGGGGTAGCTGGTGGATTGCGATCGGCTTCTTTCTGCTGACTGCGGCTCCCGGTATGTGGTATCCGGTATTGCCTAATGTTTTAAAAGCGCAGGGCATTGAGTGGGTGCTGCCGTATGCCTTTGCTGTGGGGCCGCTGGTGGCAATGTTTACGCCGCTTATTTTTGGTTCGATGGCGGACTATCGTTTCTCGGCCCAGAAGCTGGTGGGGACCTTATCCCTATTAGGTGCAGGTTTCTTGGGCATGGCTTTTTATGCGCTGCATATGGGCTGGGGTGCTTGGTGGTATTTGGCTTTCCAGTTTGTTAATGCTCTCCTAGGCGCTCCGATGTGGGCGTTGGTGTCAACGGTGACGCTTGCTAATGTGAACAATGCGCAGAAGAAATTTCCTCTGTTTCGTGTATGGGGTTCGATTGGTTGGGTGACTGCAGGCGTATCGGTTAGTTTGTTGGATTGGGACAGCTCGCCGATGGTGGGTGTGGCGGCTGCGGGCATTAGGGTGCTTTTTGGGCTGTCGTGTTTTATGATGCCGGATACGCCGCCGCAGGGGAAGCTAGAGCCGGGGAAATCCAACTGGAGGAAGAACCTCGGCCTCGATGCTCTCATTCTCTTCAAGGATCGGACAATGCGGGTGTTTTTGCTGACCACGCTGCTCTTCACTATTCCTCTGGGCGCGTTTTATATGTATGCGCCCATTCAGCTCAAGGAGCTTGGTGATACCCACCCGGCGGCATCAATGACCCTTGGTCAGCTTACGGAAATCATTGCCATGCTGATGCTTAGCTGGTTGCTGACGATGGTCAAATTGCGCTGGGTGATCGTTGCCGCATTATTGCTAGGTGTAGTCCGCTATGGCTTGTTTGCCTTTTCTGGATGGGGCGGGGATCTGATTTGGATCTGGTTAGGTATTGCCTTGCACGGGCCTTGTTACACGCTGTTCTACATCACCGGGCAGATACTCGTTGATCGCCGTGTGGATCCATCGATGCGTAGTCAGGCTCAAGCATTGTTAGGGACCCTTGTCGGGGGAGTCGGGGGATTGCTAGGTAGTTTGTTTTGTGGCTGGTATTACGCAGGCACAAAAGGGCTTCCACATAGCTGGGTGTTTTTCTGGGGTGTATTGGGCGTCGCTGTGTTTGGCTGCACGCTGTACTTTGTCACAGGATTTGTCACAAGCACTGCCGACAATAAGACTGAGCGTTAGGTGACCAGCGACCAGCGATTAGCCTATTAAGGCTGGCAGGGCAAATCTACTGGTCGGGTTCCCAGGCGCGTGTCTCAAAGCGCATGATTTCCTTGATGAAGGTAAGCGGCACGTCACCTGTAGGGCCATTTCGGTTCTTGGCGATGACGAGCTCCGCTTTGCCATCCTCCTCGTCGCGGTCTTCTTTATTGTCCGCGTAATACGCAGAGCGGTAGAGCAGGCCCACCATATCGGCATCCTGCTCGATAGAACCTGATTCACGTAGGTCGGACATACGTGGCTTGCCGCCGCCACCACTTGAGCCGACTCGAGATTCTGGTCCACGGTTGAGCTGGGCGAGCACGATGATGGGGATGTCGAGCTCCTTGGCGAGGCCCTTGAGGCCCGCTGAGATTTCAGCCACTTCCCGTTCCCGTGAGTTCTGAGCTTGTTTTGAGTTTGAGCGCATCAGCTGAAGGTAATCGATAGCGATCACTTTAATGTCCTCCTCTTTCTTTTTGCGTCGGGCTTTGGCTCGAAGTTCGTTGATGCTGATGCCTGGCGTATCATCAATAAAGAGCTTGCAGTCTTTGATTTCCTCAGAGGCGCGTTTGATGCCGAGGAAGTCAGATTTGGTGGGTTCGAATCCTTTCATGACCTTTGACTTGTCAAAGCGTGCGCGTGCGTAGAGTAATCTCTCGACCAACTGAAAGGCTCCCATCTCAAGTGAGAAGACCATGGCGGGGAGGTTGAGATCGAGGCAGAAATGCTCAACGAGGTTCATGGCAAAGGAGGTCTTACCCATCGACGGACGCGCCGCGATAATGAACATCTCCCCGGGCTTGAGGCCATTGGACATCTTATCGATTTCTGAATAACCAGTTAGCAGGCCGCGGCTGTCTTCATCACGGTGGATAAAGGCCTCGAAGTTCGCGATCACCGTTTTCATGTGGTCAGCGATTGTTTCCTCCTTGTTTCTCTCCGCGCCCTCACGAATGGCCAGCACTTGGGATTCTACATTATCGAGGAGCTGCTCGACCTCCTCCTGGTCATCATAAGCTCGGGTAATGGCCTCGGTGCAGTGTTGAATCACTGAGCGCAGCACATATTTGTCTTTAACGATGTCGAGGTGGTGCTCGTAGTGCGCGTGAGTGGGGGAGTAGGTATAAATTTCTGTGACCGCTGCAGGACCTCCGACAGAGGCCATCAGGTTTCGATCCATCAGAGTTTGGGATAGGGAGACGAGCTCGATGGGCTCATTTTTTTCGAACAACTCGAGTAAAATGGTGTAAAGAGATCCGTGTGCAGGCTGGTAAAAATGGGCTGCTGTCAGCTTGTTCTCAACGGCAAGACCAATGAACTGCTGGGGGTCCTGAAACATGGAGGAGAGCACGCTTTTTTCAGGTCCGATGGCATGAGGAAGAGCGCGCTCTGCAGACTGGAGGTCAGTAGCTGGAGCTTTTTGAAGAGCGGGGCCTTGATTCTTTCTGGAATTACCAGACTGAGAGGTTGGAGGAGAGTCAGTTGCCATGTGTAAATAGATTTGTAGAAGGTTTGGGCGGAAGGTCAATCTGAGTAACTTGGAAATTATGTGAATAACTTATCAGCAACAAGGAAGGTGATGACATGGCCGAGATCAAAGTTTGTATAGCTCAAAATTGTGAATAACATCTCAATAAACTGCGAATAAAATAAATGATTTGGAGGTAACTAGATCGTATTGAATTTTACATGCATATTCTTATCAAATCAATAATTTGTGAATAAGCCGTGAATAACAATCTGAAGCAGGATGCAAAAATATATATTAGATAGCATGGAGCAACGAGCTTGCTGCCCTGTAAATGCGGGCTAGCAAATCAGCGCATGCTGATCATTGAGGGGATTTCGTCCAGAGACAAAACGAAGTGGTCGGCTTCCGACTTTACTTTTTCTCGAGCGGCATAGCGCCCAAAGCCAATGAAGGTGTCGACAACACTCTGTGCTTCTAAGTCTGAGATGCCATCTCCAACCATGACGATGTAATCGGGATGGAGCTCAGCTCTGAGCTGCTGGATAATCTCAGGCTTGCCTCCGTTGCGAGTCGGTGGAGCTGATGTGTCATAGCCTGCGTAGCTCCCGTCTTCGTGAAACTTGAGTGGGACGGCTTCGATGCGCTCAACGCCGAGGTGCTTGGCCAGTGGCTCAATGACCTGGGTGAATCCACCAGAAACAATAACGATCTCCCAGCCCCCGGCTCGCAGCAGCTCCAAGGTAGACAATGCCGTGGGCTCAATTTGGTCAATGTAGAGCTGCCCAACCTTTTTGCAGGTATGGAGAGTCGGTTGAATGATGTCGAGTCGCTGGGCAAAGATATCATCGATAGGAACTTCGCCATTCATGGCGGCATTGGTTAACGCTTCGATTTTATCAAATGTCTCGGGGCCATTGACCCTTGCGAGCTCGTCAATGCCTTCAATAGCGGAAAGAGTGGAATCACAGTCAAAGACGATCAGTTTCATAAATAGTTATATAATAAAGGGGTAATGGGGGGCTTAGTAATGCAGAGATTTGCGTGGTAATGTCTAACGAGGCATGCTGCGCCGTTATTTTTTGCCGTAGATGGCTTCTGGGTTGAAGCTGAGATCGCTTTCCGTGAACTTGAGGGCTGCGGGATCCTTGCTGCTCTCTAGATCAACAGCGCGATAAAAGCAGGTGCTACGTCCCGTGTGGCAGGCTCCTGCTCCAATTTGCTCAACGTATAGGATGATGGCGTCTTGATCGCAATCCGTGCGGATTTCTACGATTTTCTGCACATGCCCAGATGTTGCGCCTTTGTGCCATATTTCTTGTCTGCTTCTGGAGTAATATACCGCCTCACCAAGTTCGAGGGTTTGTAGGAGTGATTGCTCATTCATGTAGGCTAGCATGAGTGGCTCCTTGGTGATTGCATCCATGGCCATAGCCGGGATGAGACCGTCTGCATCAAACTTTGGGGCGAAAACAGGATGTTCCTCGACCTCTTTTTTGTTGTTGCGAATACCTAGTGTGATGCTGGATTGATTGCTTTCCATGTCTGGGATTTATCACGTCCATGAATTCTGTCCAGCTTTGGGGGTGGCAACTTTATCAATGAGGGGGCTGCGACGACGGTAAAGAGCTCATTGTTTCCAAGAATTCAAGGGAAAGGGATAGACAAGAAACAAGTTTGGGGCGAGTATATGTAAAGATTTTTACCTCAATGGTGAAATGTATCTATCTAAGTTATTCCAATGAAAAAACGTTCCTTACATAAAATACTGGCTTTGGGTTTGATGCTGGCAACAGCGGCCGTACCTCATGTGGCCGCCAAGACAAATTTCAATGTCGTTGGTAAGCAGATGCTCATCATGCTGCGTAATAGCCATTACGAGCGCCTTAATATTGATGATTTAGGGGTTCGGTTTTTTGACACCTATATTAAGTCCTTAGACGGCAACAAGCAGTATTTCCTCGCGTCCGATATTGATATGTTTCGTGTAAAGTATGGAACTAATCTTCACGAGCTACTTCTTGATGAGCGGTGCATGACTCCAGCTGAGGAGATATACAATCTGTATAGGGAGCGCGCGAATGACCGCATTAAGTATGCGCAGGAACTACTCAAAGACGATAGCCGCTTCACTTTTGAAAGTGACCGTGAGGTGATCCTAGACAGAGAAAAGGCGGAGTGGCCGGTATCTGACGAGGAGGCAAAGCAAATCTGGAAAGATCAGGTAGAGCAAGCATTGCTGAGTGAATTCCTCAGGCGTGAGAGTGTTGCTGATTTAGCGGCAAAGCAGGGCAAGGCAGATCCGCTGAAGGATAAAAAACTCCCAGGCGAGATGATCTCCTTGCGCTATGAGCGCATTCTTAAATCCATTAACTCTGCAGACGAAGAGGATATTGCTGACCGGTTTTTCAGTGCCATTGCGAAAAGCTACGATCCACATACCGATTACTTTAGCATGTCTGAAATGGAGCGCTTCATGGCAGGAATGAAAAACTCTTTGGTAGGTATCGGTGCGCTGCTTCAGGCCGAGGACGATGGCTCAACCAAAATCACAGGTATTGTGGTCGGCGGTCCTGCTGATAAAGAAGGTTCGCTCAAGCTGAATGATCGGGTCGTGGGCGTTGATCATATTAATGCTGGTACTGAAGAGGCCGTAGTGGATATCATGTTTGAAAAGCTTGATCGTGTGGTGGATATGATCCGTGGCAAGGAGGGCGTTGATGTTCGCCTCAAGGTAGAACCTGCTGATGGGGCTCCTGGTGAAATAAAATATATTGTCATTAATCGCGGCAAGGTGGAACTCAAGGATGAGTTGGCGAAGGCTGAGATCATTGAGATGGCTCGACCTAATGGCGGCAAGCAGCGGCTTGGTTTTATTCGACTGCCGTCCTTTTACGCAGATTTCCAGAATTGGGAGACTCGCTGTTCGACAGATATCGAAAAGCTACTCAGCCGCCTCAAGGAGGAAAATGTCCAAGGTGTCATTCTCGATCTGAGGGGCAATGGTGGAGGCTCTCTTGAGGAGGTGCGCAGAATGACTGGTTTCTTTACTGGGCGTGGTCCAGTGGTGCAGGTTAAAAATTTCCGCAACCAGGTTGAGGTGAAAGATTCTTCCCATGACAATCCCATTTTCGATGGCCCGGTGGTGGTCTTAATTGATAAGACGAGCGCTTCGGCAAGTGAGATCCTGGCAGGTGCTTTACAGGATTATAACCGGGCTGTGGTCGTTGGAGACAGCTCCAGTTTTGGCAAAGGCACGGTGCAGCAGCCCATGCAGATTAAAAAGATGATGCCCTTCATGGCGGATGCAAGCCGAGCAGGTGTGCTGAAGCCAACGATTCAGAAATTTTATCGTATCGCTGGCAGCACGACTCAGCTCAAGGGGGTTGAGTCAGACATTGTTTTACCCTCTATGCTGGATGCCTATGAGGTAGGTGAAGCTTATTTAGATAATGCCTTGCCGCATGACGTTATCCCGCAAGCGCCAGGCTATCGTCAGCTCGACCGAGGGGATCTGTTTGTCGAAGACATTAAGAAGCAGAGCCTCGAGCGCATTGAGAAATCCATGGATTTTGAATACATCGAAGAGGATGCAGAAAGGTTGATTAAGCGGCGCCAAGAGAATGTCATTTCCCTCAACAAAGAGACGCGCAAAAAAGATCTGACCGACAACGAGCAACGCAGAGAGCTTCGTAATACAGAGCGTCGCGAACGTTTCGCCAAGATTGCTGAGAAAGACGCTGATCTATTTAGTTTTTACCGTCTTAACCTCGAGGATCTCGAGCTAGATGAACTCGTTGAGATTGACCGTGAGAAGGATAAGGAAAGCTACATGCGTAAGGCAAAAGATGATGTGGCTGATCTCGATGATACTCCTGAGTGGCCCAGCTCGCTGGATCCTGTCAAACGTGAAGGTATTCACATTCTCGCGGATCTCATTGAGGCCGCAGAGCAAGCCCGCGTGGCAGGTAATCCTCAAAACAACAATGGATAGCGGCTCTGTTGTGATTTGTTTTCATTCTTTCTGTTTAGCTCATGGGCAATGATGTTGTTGAAAACCTGAGCGGGATCAAACAGCGTGTTTCCGATGCGGCTTTGCGCTCTGGCAGGTCTGCGGATGCGGCTCAATTACTGGTGGTTTCCAAAACATGGCCGGCCGAGAAGGTGGCTGATGTAGTGGCAGCTGGGCACCTTGCCTTTGGTGAAAACCGCATTCAGGAGGGTGAAGAGAAAATACCCCAATTACCAGATCACCTTCAGTGGCATTTGATCGGGCACTTGCAGCGTAACAAGGTGCGTAAGGCGCTACCGCTTTTCCAAACGATTCACAGTATCGATTCACTGAAGTTGGCGCGTTACACTTCTAATATTGCGGCTGAGCTGAGTAAGAAGCCCGATATTTATCTGCAAGTTGACCTCGCAGGTGAGGAGAGTAAAAATGGCTATGAGCCTGATCAAGTCAGACGTGACCTTGATGACTTGCTGGCATTGGAACATGTCTCTATTGTTGGTCTTATGTGTATTCCTCCCATGGCGTCGAAGCCTGAGGATGCCCGACCTTGGTTTGTGAAACTCAGAGAATTGAGGGGTGATCTCGAAGCGCGCGCGGGGCGATCATTGCCTGGTTTAAGCATGGGTATGAGCGGTGACTTCGAGGTGGCAATCGAGGAGGGCTCGACCATCGTGCGTGTGGGCTCTGCGATCTTTGGTTCCCGAACCTAGCTTGAAACAATTTAAACTTATGGCCTCTCTTACCCTTCTTCAACATGTTGTCATCGGTGACGAGCTTGCGCTCGCCTGGAGTGATGGTTGTGAACACTACATCAATCTCAAAAGGCTGCGTGAGGCTTGTCCTTGTGCAGTTTGCCAAGGGGAGCCTGATGCGATGGGCTTTGTGGTCAAACCCACGGTGATACATACCGAGAAAAGTTTCCGAGCCTTGCGCATGCATCAGGTGGGAGGTTATGCTCTGCAAATCACCTGGGCGGATGCTCATAGTTCTGGCATTTACACCTATGATCTGCTTCGTCGGATTGGTGATCTGAGCGCGTCGAAGGGTTCGTAATAAAGAAGCTGTAACTTTAAAATATGATCCAGAGGAAATCAATCATCACACGTGTCTGGCGCGCCACGGCTTTTTTTGTCGTGGCTTTTTCTATGATGACTTTTCCTGCCATGGCGGCAGAGAAGATCACACCCGATCAAAGCCTGACTTATAAGGAAGTCAGTGGAGTTGAGCTTAAGCTTCATGTGTTCAAGCCCGAGGGGCATCAGGCGAGTGACAAACGCCCGGCCATTGTTTTCTTTTTTGGAGGTGGCTGGAGTGGTGGTACCCCCAAGCAGTTTTATCAACAAAGTCGATTTCTGGCGGATCATGGTATGGTCGCTTTTGCTGCTGAGTATCGGGTGCGAAGTGTTCACAAAACTAGCCCGTATGAGTGTGTCAAAGATGGTAAGTCAGCCATCCGCTGGCTGCGCCAGCATGCTGCTAAGCTGGGTGTGGATCCCGAGCGCATCGTCTCTTCAGGAGGATCTGCCGGTGGTCACGTGGCTGCCTGCACGGGGGTGATCGAGGGTTACGAGCAGGAGGGGGAGGACGCTACTATTAGTTCTGTGCCCAATGCGATGGTGCTCTTTAATCCCGTTATTGATACCACGGCAAAGGGTTATGGCGCGCAGCATTTCCAGAAAGGAAAAGAGACAGAGCTTTCGCCATGCCATCATGTGTCTAAGGGCATTGCTCCGACGATCGTCTTTCATGGCACGGCAGATCAGACTACGCCATTTGAGAATGCGGAGCGCTTTACTCGTTTGATGAAGGAGGCGGGGAACACCTGTGTGTTAGTGCCCTTCGAAGGAAGAAGGCACGGATTTTTCAACGGGCCTTTTTTCCGTTCCCGCAGTAATGGCGAGGATTATAATGAATCCATGCAGAAAACTCTGAGCTTCCTGCGAAACCAAGGCATGCTCGAGTGAGCCTGCGGTGGGTTGCATCGCGTTGATGATTTTGGCTGCCTACTTTTCCTGTTGAGGAATAATCTCGAAGCGGATGGTGTTGTCTTGGCCGAGGTATTGTTTGGCGAGGGCATTGATTTCATCCAGCTTGATGTTGGCGTAATCAGCATCGCGGTTGCGCGCCCAGTCGACGCGGTAGGGTTGCTCCTGAGATTGAGACATGACCGTGCTTAGCCAGTAGGAGTTTTGACGCAGAGATTTTTTGAGCTCACTCAAGCGAGGTTCGAGCGCACGGGTGAGCTCGTCCTGGGTGGCTCCCTCTTTGGCGAGCTTGTCGGCGATCTCAATGATGATCTTACCGACGCGCTCGGCTTGTTCCGGCTTGCCCGGTGAGACGGCAAGTAGGTAACCGAGATCCTTGTAGGTGTCACTGGGCTGGAAGCCGGCATAGGGGCTGTATGCTTCGCCGAGTTCTTCCCGGATTTTCTCACGCATGCGGTTGGAGAGGATTGTGCTGAGCACGCTGAGACGGCGGGTGGCGCCGATGCTTTGCTTGTCCATCCCTGTGGCTTTCCATGTGACGATGGCCATGCCGGTGGGGATGCGGCTTTCAAAGGTGTAGCGTTTGATCAGTGGGGGCACGGGCAGGTTAGACAGGGTGCGCAGCTCAACATAGTCAGGCTTGCTGGCACTACGCTTGGGCAAGGCGCCGATCGTGCGAGCGAGGATGGGGATGGTTTGTTCGATTTCAAGGTCACCAACGATGGAGAGCTCTAGGTAGTCGTTCTTGAGAGCCGGGATGACCCAGGAGCGGATGTCCTCGGTGCTGAGGGCTTGAGCTTGTTCGAGGGTGGGGAAGACAAAGCGTGCATCGTTGCCGCGCAGCAGGGCGGTCATCTCTGATTGAGCACCTGCAGGGGTGTGTTTCATTTGGGAGAAAATAGAGGGTAACTCGGCTTTGAACATACGCTCGCCCTCGGGGCGCAGGCCGGCGTCGGTGAGGTAGGCACAAAGGAGCTGGAGCTGTAGCTCGAGGTCCTCAGGTGTGGTGGAGCCTGAGAGGCTGAATGACTCTTCACCAACATGGAAACTGATGTTGGCATTGCGCCCGGCGAGGATACGCTCGAGGTCGTCTGAGCTGTGTTTGCCCAGACCTCCTGCTTTGAAAGCCGAGGTGGCAAAGAGGTCGAGGCCGGGTTTGTCTTTGGGAATGGTGAGCTTGCCCGCGCCAATACGTGCGGTGACTGTGACCGAGTTTTTATCAAAGTCGGTTTTCTTGAGGTTGCACTTGCAGCCATTGTGGAAGCTCACCTGGGTGATGTCCATATCCTCAATACGGGACTGCTTGGCGACGGTGCCCGGCTCACCAAAGTCGGTGTAGGCAAAGCTGATGGTGGCCTTTTTCTCAGGTGGGCTGACTTCGCTTAAGATGCTTTTGTGGTAGAGTCTGTTGAGGGTATCATCGGCATTGTCCAGAGCTGTATTGGTGGTAAGCACTAAGGTGATGTCCTCGGTATCCCAGAATTGCTTCAATGCCTGGTGGCAGGTTTCCGGGGTGATTGATGAGATGTTTTCCTGTAGGATGGCAAGGTCGTCTGCAGGGCTTGAAAAAACCGCATCCTTGTGCACGTGTCTGGCCAGTGAGGATGCGAGGTCGTTGGTTTTGCGGCTTGGCTCGGCCTTAACGGAGAGCTCGTAGGAGTTGATCAGGTTTGCTTTGATTTCCTCCAGCTCAGCTTCAGTGAAACCATGCTGGATAGCACGGCGAAGTTCTTGCTCGAGTATGGGCAGTGCGGCCTGCCAGTTGTGATCTTTGGCATCCACGGAGATGCCACCTATTTTGGTGAATTTAAAAAGATCGTAGTTGTAGGCGTTACCACTGGTGATCGGAGAATTCTCTTTCTTGGCCAGAATCGAGAAGCGGCGGCTAAGTATCGAGTGGGCGAGCTTGAGCGGCAGTTTTTCTGTGCGGTTCGCCACGGTGTCGATTTTTTGTTCGTAGGGTTTGATGACGGTAAGGGTGAGGTCTGTGGTAGCGACTTCCTTGTCCGCCATGGCGAGGGTTTTGAAACCATGCCCACTGGGAAGATTACCAAGATCAGGGGATTTAACCGCATTTTTAGGGGTTTCCATGCTGCCGAAGGTGGCGATGATTCTCTGCTCAGCCTCCTGAGGGTCAAAGTCACCGACGTAGACAAAGGTCATTCGGCTGGGGTTATAATAATCTCGGTAAAAGTCGGTGAAGGCGGAGCGGGGGGCGGACTTGATGATTTCCTCAGTGCCGATGGGGAAGCGTTTCGCCAGTAGGGCGTCAGGCAGCAGGGCATCGAATTGCTTTTCCATGAGGCGCATCTGCACGGAGTCGCGTGAGGTTTTTTCCGAGAGGATGACCCCGCGCTCTTTGTCGATCTCGGATTCGAGTAGAAAGGCTCCGTCACCAAAGTCGCGCATAACATCAAAGCCGAGCTTGAGTGTGTCGGATTCGTTGTTGGGTAAGTCGAGCATGTAGACGGTTTCATCAAATGAGGTGTAGGCATTTGCGTGGGCACCAAAAGCGATTCCTAGACGCTGCATTTGTGGAATGAGTTTACTGGCATCAGGGAAGTTCTTGGAACCGTTAAAAACCATGTGCTCAAGAAAGTGAGCGACGCCTCGCTGGTCATCGCGCTCCATCAAAGAACCGGCGGCGATGTGCAGCCTCATGCTAACTCTCCCCGGAGGCTGCTGATTGCCTAAGACGATGTAGCGCATGCCGTTGTCGAGCGTGCCATAGACAGCTCTTGAGTCCGCCTTGATGTCACTTTGCTCATGAGCCCAGGCAGCTGTGGCTGTGTGAACGCTTTCCTTGGCTAATCCGACAGGTGAAAAAATGAGGCTGAACGCTGCCAGGGTGACATGCAAATAGGGTAGTGACTTCATGTGGTTGTATAATTCACTCAATAAGCGCTGATAGCCAAGCGGATTGTCTGATTTATTTGGCGTCGGCATTGATATTTGCTCATTAGCACCTTGACCCCTTGCATGCATCCTCCTAGCTTCCCGACGTCCGCGCTTATGCTGCGCATTATGTCATGAATATCCACGAATATCAGGCGAAGGAGTTGTTTGAAAAATACGGCGTTGCCAGTCCTAATGGACAGGTAGCCGGAACAGCTGAAGAGGCGGAAGCCGCAGCTCGTGCCATTATTGCTGATGGCGGGGGCAAACAATTGGTCATCAAAGCTCAGGTCCACGCAGGTGGCCGAGGTAAGGGGACCTTTAAGAACGGTTTTCAGGGAGGCGTTCATCTCGTTGAGTCTCCTGAGCAGGTTGCTGAGATTGCTGAAAAGATGATTGGGCAAACACTCGTCACCAAACAAACGGGTGAAGAGGGTAAGTTGGTCAGCAAAGTCATGATCGCAGAGGCTGTTGATATCGAACGTGAACTCTATCTCGCCATTCTGATGGACCGCGAAACTTGTCGTCCTGTGATTGTTGCCAGCACGGAGGGCGGTATGGATATCGAGGAAGTTGCAGAGAGCACACCTGATAAAATCGTCAGACAATTCATTCACCCATTGGCAGGCCTGCAAGGTTACGAAGTTCGCAAGCTTGCTAAGGCACTGGAGCTTACTGGCGATCAGGCCAAGCAATTTGGTAGGCTGATCAAGAATCTTTATTCGCTGTTTTTGAAATCTGACTGTTCGATGGTTGAGATCAACCCGCTGGTGGTCACTCCTGATGGTGACATCCTCGCCCTCGATGCTAAGTTCGGTTTCGATGACAACGCCCTTTACCGTCATCCCGACATTGTCGCATACCGTGACACGGATGAGGAAGACCCTCGTGAGGTAGAAGCATCTAAGTTTGACCTCAACTATATCGGCTTAGACGGTAATATCGCCTGTCTCGTGAACGGGGCGGGTCTCGCCATGGCGACCATGGACATCATCAAGCATTACGGTGGTGATCCTGCCAACTTTCTCGACGTAGGAGGTGGAGCAAGCAAGGAACAAGTATCGGCAGCCTTTAAAATCATCCTCGGTGATCCCAATGTAAAGGGCATCCTGGTTAATATCTTCGGTGGTATCATGCAATGTGACATCATTGCCCAGGGTATCCTAGCAGCCGCGAAAGAAACCGGTTTGAGTATCCCTCTGATTGTTCGCCTCGAGGGAACGAATGTCGCCCAAGGTCGCGAGTTGATCGCCAATTCAGACCTTGATGTTATCACTGCTGAAAGTCTTAACGACGCAGCTCAAAAAGCTGTCGCAGCAGTCAGCGCTTAATTCTCAACCTTAAACTTATTTTATTATGTCAATTCTAGTTGATGAAAACACCAAGGTGCTCGTGCAGGGCATCACCGGAGGCTTTGGCGGCAAACATGCCCAGCTAAGCCTCGACTATGGCACTCAAATCGTTGCCGGCGTGACTCCTGGAAAAGGAGGTCAGATCTTTGGTGAGAAGACTCCTGTCTTCGATACCTGTGCAGAGGCCGCCCAAGAAACCGGGGCCACGGTTTCCGCGATCTTCGTGCCACCTCCGTTTGCTGCGGACGCCATTTTAGAGGCTGTTGATGCTGAGCTCGATCTCGTTGTCTGTATCACGGAAGGAATTCCTGTGGCAGATATGATGCGTGTGAAGGAAATCATGAGGGGTAGTAAGACTCGCCTGATTGGGCCTAACTGCCCGGGTATTGTTACTCCAGGTCGCGGTGAAGATTCTCACGGTGGCTGTCGTATCGGTATTGCTCCAGGTTACATTCATAAGCGAGGTAACGTAGGCGTTGTTTCCCGCTCAGGCACACTCACCTATGAGGCCGTTTATCAGCTTACTGAGCTCGGCTACGGCCAGAGCACTTGTGTCGGTATCGGTGGAGATCCCATCAATGGAACCTCACACCTCGATGTGTTGAAAATGTTTAACGATGACCCTGAGACGGAGGCAATTATCATGATCGGTGAGATCGGTGGTAACGCTGAGGCCGAGGCTGCCCGCTGGGCGAAAGATAACTGCTCTAAGCCGATTGCTGGTTTCATTGCCGGTGCTACAGCGCCTCCAGGTCGCCGCATGGGACACGCAGGTGCTATTGTTGGTGGTGCTGACGACACAGCAGAGGCAAAAAAAGCCATTCTCGCAGAGTGCGGTATTGCAGTTTCAGAGACTCCCTCAGACATGGGCAAGACGCTAGTGGGCATGCTTTAGGCTCTAATCTACTACTTGTTGGTGGCTAGCCTGCCGACCTTACTAGTCTAATCAATTTCAAGCGTTCGTAACCTCGTGTTACGGGCGCTTTTTTCATCAGCTAAATGATGTGCTAGCCACAGAATGGCTATAAGACCACAGAATGGCTATAAGATGGCCTGGGCAGCGGTGAAGTAGATCACCATGCCAGAGATATCAACGAGGGTCGTGATAGCGGGGGCCGCGACGACGGCGGGGTCAAGTTTGATGGCGCGCGCTCCAAGAGGGAGTAAAGCTCCAGAGAGGGTGGAGGTGGTGATCTGCGCTCCTAGGGCGACAGATACGGCAAGGGCAAAGGTGCTGATAGCGATGTTCTCCGGTAAAGCCGGATTGAAGATAGGTAGGACGAAGAGGGTGATCAGGGCGATGCAGCAGCCTAGGGTAGCCCCCAGAAAAATCCCGAGGAAAAGCTCCTTGGTGATGACTTTAGTGGTGGATCCAGCTTCCAACTCACCAAGTGACATGGCTCGAATGACCATGGTGGCGGCTTGGCCTCCAGTATTTCCGCCTGCAGCGACAACCATTGGTAGATAGAGGGCGAGAAGATAGATACTGCTGAGCATATGTTCAAAGCGCAGCATCACATAACCTGAAGAGATAGCGAGAAGGGCCAGAACCAAAAGCCATGGAAAGCGGCGCTTGAAGTGGGTGGCGACAGAGGTGTTAAGATAGGTTTGCTCAGATTGCTCACCAGCGATACCTGACATTTTCTCGATATCCTCGGTGGATTCCTCTTCGATGATTTCGAGCACGTCATCGTGGGTAATGACACCGAGCAGATGGTCATACTCGTCAACAACAGGCAGCAAGGTCATGTCATATTTAGTGAACATTTGGGCGGCCTCTTCTTGGTCTGTGCTGGCGAGAATAAAGAGGTCAGCCTGATCCATGATGTCTTCGACCAAGGTGTCCCATGAGTTGAAGGCGAGCTCGCGCAAACGGATTTTTCCTCTGAGGCGCCCATCTTCATCAACCACGTAAATACGGGCGAGCGATTCAGCAGAGTCCTTATATTCACGTAGAACTTCGAGAGCTTCTTTGACTGTAGCGCCAAGTCTGATGCGCGCAGCATGTGTAGTCATCCTGCCGCCAGCCGTGTCTTCCTCGTAGCGCATCAAGCTACGCGTGGTTTCTTGCTGCTCAGGCTTGAGCATCGCGAGGTAACGCTTGCGCGCTTCTGTGCTGACATCTTGGAGGATGTCAGTACGGTCATCATCGACGAGTTTACCTAAGATCTCACGCTGAGCACTTTGATCGAAGCGCTCTAAGGTCTCTTCAATCAGAGCATCAGGCAGCTCGGCAAGGATGTTCGGGAAGCTATCTAGGCTGATGTGCTGCGTGAAAAAACCACGAGCTTGATCATTGTCTAGATCTTGAAAAACAGAAGCAAGGTCCGCGTAGTGAAGGTCCTCTGCACTTGTGCGGAAGGCTTCGGCATCACGGTCCTGGATGGCCGACTCAAGAGCCTCAACATCCAATATTCTGCTCTCCTCAGGCATGCTTGTGTTTAGCTATCTCAGGTCCAAAAGCCAACTATCAATATTAAAAATTAATCTGAGCAGGGAGCGGTAGGCGCTGGGTCAGATGATGCCGTTGAGCCAGTTGAGAAATTCATCGTGACGCTCAGCTTGGTATTGGTGGCAAATAAGGTCGGCTTTTTTACCACCTTCAATATTGGCAGGTAGGTCATCAATATAAATCGTTCTCTCTGGTACGAGCTCATATTGCTTGATGGCCAATTGGTAAATTTCCTGCTCAGGTTTGATATGGCCTGTTTGGTAAGAAAAAATGCCGCCCGCAAAGCATTGGAAAACAGGGTATTGTTTTTGTAAAAAATGAATGTGTGGTTCGTTGATATTGGAGAAGAGAATAAGCCGATGCTTGGTGCGATGTAATTCTTGGATTGTATTCCACATCGGTTCATTAGGGCTGAAGATATCAACCCATGCTTCCATGAATGTTTCAAGTTTTCCGGTGAAGCCAAGCGTTTCAGCTGCCCATGGGAAATAGTCTGCAGGGGGTATGCGTCCGGCTTCGAACTCATCTTTCCTCTCAAGTAGTCTGTGCAGCCTGTTGTCGGGCTCATCGATGCCATCGGGCATTAGCTTTTTGAGTGAAGAGATGAAGTCGACGTGAACGATGACGTTGCCAATATCAAAAAGGAAATCCATCGGCTTGGTTTCTGAGTGATTAATCATGCTTAGTAAGGGGAAGTTTTCTTAGTCAGTTTGTGTGTCGGGGCTGATTTGCTGGAGGATGAAATCAGCAGCTCGTTGGGCTGCAGAGGGGCGCGAGTGTTGTGCAAGATCTCGTTTCATATTTCGCCACAGGGAGGCGTCATCGGCAAGCATTTCACCTAGGTGACCTGATAGTGAGCCTTCGCTTTCAGCGAGATCACCTCCATGGAGGTGATGTAATAAGCTGAGGTTGCCTTCTTCTTGTCCTGGTACTAGGTGATGAATTAGCATGGGGCATTCTGCTGCGAGGGCCTCGTGCACGGTGGCGCCGCCGGCTTTACCAACCACGAGGTGATGGCTATTGAGAAGCTCTGGAACTTTTTTGCTCCAGCCTTTGATGGTGACACGTCCTGGGTATTGCTCTTCGATTTCTTTGGCCCTGCAGTGAATTTTCCTGAGGTGCTTACCGAGAACGATGGTGAGTTCACTATCCGGACCGGTGGATTCAAGTAATTCGCGTGAAACACGCCTGACGTGAGGTTTTTTGGGTGTTGGAAAATAGAGAATACGTAAGGGTTTCAATGTATCCTCGGAGCTGACCGGTTGGAGGTCGGCAAAGTGTGGGTCAATAGGGAATCCGGTATCAATAATTTGATGTTCAGGGAGGCCTTGTTGGCTGAGGGCGTCCTTGGTGTGCTGGTCAGTTACTAGCCAGAAGTCGGTGGGGGCTTTTCTCCAAGCTGCGTTGATCGCAATAGAATCGGTAACAACGGTAAATACGGGGACTCGAGTAATGCCTTGGTTAAAAATACGCTCGATAAAATACGGGTAGAGAGGGTAGGTGCTGAGGATGGCGTCAGGTTTGAATTCTAGGATGAGCTCGCGCAGTTTTTTCTCGGGCTTGCGCATAAAAGGCAGGCGCTTTTTCGAAAAGTCCTGACGCTCGGTTGAATCATAAATTTCACGCCAAAGCCACGGGGCATGGGTAGTGATCTTGCGGTAGAGATTTTGTAGTTGTCTGGTGACCCATGGTGCGCCCAATGCGCAGGGGTCCGCGCAGAGCGTTATTGCACGTGGCTTAAGTGCTCGCTGTAAATTGAGGGCCGCACTGTTATGCCCTTCGCCGAAGCCTGCAGTCAGGATGAGAATTTTAGTCTCGTTCTTTTCTGTCGACTTGCTCACGCGCCGACAATAGACGTGCTAGATGGTTGCGTAAACAATGCAATTAGTCTATTTGTTGGGTCAGCAATGAACGAGGACGGTCACAGCCAAACAAAGCCAAGTGAGGAGGCTCAAGATGCGACCCCGCATGATGAAGTGCCTGCCAGTCAAGTGGAGCAGGCATTCGTTCCGGATGTTGCGAAGGTTGAAGAGGAAGACGTTTACGTCGACATAGAGGATGCTTCGGGCGCGCGCTTTTTGAAGATTCCCGCTCTAGGTTGGTTTGTCTTTTTTGGTGTGCTGATCTGTATCCTCGCTATCGTGTTTTTGAAGGTGTTTCAATCCCCATCATTGGTGGAGGAAACCCTAGAGCTAAGAATGGAGATTTTGGCGAACAAGAAGGAGGCCGAAAAAGAGGATCAGAAAGTTGAGGATCAGCAATCCACACGTCGTCTTTTGGAACAAGTCACCTTATGTGTGAAGGGCTACTTTAGTGCAGATCAGATCGAACAGAAACTAAGCTACGTCAGGCAGCCAGGGCGGGTAAGGCGACTGATAGAAAAATACTACCAAGATCATCCCATGGAGCCTGGAGAGTTCATGCAATTTGAAAAATATAGTGCCTTGGATATTGAAAAGGTGCCATTTGTATATGCTAAAGTTCGCTTGCAAGATGGAGAGTCGCACGACGTGCTGCTAGAGCAGATGGGTGATGGCTCATTCCGCTTGGACTGGGAGAGTCATGTTCACTACCAACCCATCACTTGGGATGAGTTTGTTCGCCAGCGACCAGCCGAACCAATGGTGATGAGGGTTGCCATCAAGCCAGATAGTTTTTACGCATATGAGTTCCGCGATAATCAGAAGTATGATTGTTATCAGTTGAAAGCACGAAATTCTAGTGAGTATATTTTTGGTTATGTCGTCAAAGGCAGTGAGCTTTCCATTCAGTTGAGGCAGTTTTTCATGCGTGTAAGAAGGGTGACTGAGTTAAAGGCTGAACCCATGATCTTGCAGTTAAGATTCCCTCAAGACGGGGCATCAAAGAACTGTGTCTATATTGATCGTTTGATGGCTCCTCGCTGGGTTTTTGTTCATGAATCTGAGGCGCAGTATGGGGCTGGTGCAAAATAGGGGGTAGATACAATAAAAACGGAAGAGCGCTAAGCCCTTCCGTTTGGTACCGTAGTTGATTTTCGTTGGCAGATTTTTTATTGTTGGTTTTTATTCAGTGGCTTGCTCGCCAACCTTGGGACCGTTTTTGCGGTCTTTTATGCCTGTTTGGCCAGCATTGTCACCGCGGCGTCCACCCGCTGGAGCCATCTTAATAGCATCGGGGTAGGTTTTTTTGACCCACTCCCTGACGCCCTCGCGCTCCTCTGGGCTGAGTTTTCCATCACTGTCTTTATCGAACTTCTTGAGTACTGCTGCGTGGATTTCTTTGCGTTTCTTTTTGATGGTCGTAAAAGCAGCTTTTTTCTCTTCAGGGCTAAGTGTACCATCATTGTTACTATCAAAACGGTTTAACATTTTGGATTGATTTTCATCTCGGCGTTGAGTCATGGCTTTTTTGAGTTCGCTCTTCTCGCTTTCATTCAGTTTGCCATCACCGTCTGTGTCGAATTTTTCAAGAATGCGTTGAGGTAGCGCCCTCTTACCTTGGCCTTCAAGGCGGTTGCCTTTTTTGTCACCATCTTCGGCACTTGCGGTCATGATCATCGCTAGAGCAGCGCTGATAGCTGGTATTGTTAATTTTGTTATTTTCATCATGTTTGGTTTCTTTGTTGTGTTGTTGATTTGTCCCTAGGTTGCTTGGGATGTGTATGGTGAAACCCCCGATATCCCCAAAGGTTGCAATAGAACTGCAATAGTGCTCAGAAAAATATCCTAAATCTAATGGCAAATCTCATTGCCAGTGGCTGCCTCAAACGCTTGGATGTCTTTGTTCATGTCTGATTCAGCTCCTGCCAAAGATTCTAAAGCTAGGGTGTTTTGTGCTCGCTTGTTTAGTACGCTTATATTGTGGGCCATCGTGACGGGTGTTTTCATGAGCTCTAATGTGTGGCTGTTTATGGGCCTGATGTCGTTGCTGGGCTTTCTTGGGGTTTGGGAATATTTCCGTATGGCTCGTCAAGGCGGGGTTCCATGCCAGCCAAGATGGGGGCTTTTTGTCAGTATTGTATATCTAGGAGTCTTGGCTTGGTTGCTGGGATCTGGCGGGCGTTCAGCTCTAGATGTTGTGCATGGTGTCGATGCAGCCTTTATCACTCTGACAGTATTGCTCGGCTTTGTTTGGCAATTGCGGCGACCTGTCGATGGTCATCAAACATTCACGGAGGTGGCGGTTACGACCTTGGGTTTCATCTATGTTGTGGTGATGTTTAGCTTTGTATCCAGATTGCTTTTTCTTCCGCAACTCGGTGATGAGTCGGTTCCTGGTGCTTGGCTGATCATCTGGTTGGTTTTAGTTACCAAGTTCACAGACATGGGTGCCTACATGACAGGTTCTCTGATCGGGAAACACAAAATGATTCCCCACATCAGCCCCGGAAAGACATGGCAAGGTTTTGCGGGTGGCATCGGATTTGCTCTTATCGCTGGTTGCGGATTGTTTGCTCTGATGCCGGAGCGTTTGGCTATTCTTGGTGGTTGGGGGTGGGTGATTGGTCTATGTATACTACTTTCATTGTTGGCTGTTGTTGGCGATTTGGCCGAGTCCGTGCTCAAACGCAGCATGGGCGTTAAAGACTCTGGAAACACATTACCGGGAATCGGTGGGGCATTGGATCTCATCGACAGCCTCTGCTACACAGCTCCAGTGCTCTATTTTGTGCTGAAATGGGCACCCGCATGTTGCTCATCTTTGAACTAATGAAAAAACGTAAAGTAGTTCTGCTCGGTTCGACGGGGTCTATTGGCACGAGTACCCTTAAGGTTGCCTCTGACGTTCCGGAGTGCATGGAAATCGTGGCTCTCGCGGCGAATTCAAGTGTTGAGCTGCTTGCATCTCAGGCACGCGAAACCGGAGTCAAACATGTGGCTCTTTATGATGTCTCAAAAGAAGCAGAGCTGCGCTCGGCTCTGCCTAAAGATGTGACGATTTATCTGGGCGCTGAGGGTTTGCTTGAGATTTCAACACTGGCGGATGCAGATATGGTGCTCATTGCTATCGTCGGCACGGCAGGGCTGCAGCCGGCACTTGCCGCCATCGAGGCTGGTAAGGATCTGGCAGTGGCGAGCAAGGAGATTCTGGTTATGGCTGGTGAGCTGGTAATGAGTGCAGCGGCGAAAAAGGGAGTGAATGTTTTACCGGTGGATAGCGAACACAATGCTATC
>Ga0209630_10001148_pt1 | contig 29137 bp, 10 predicted proteins | sample COG_01_FD_184745 | JGI IMG/M metagenome (GOLD analysis project Ga0209630, IMG submission 184745) | Pelagic Microbial community sample from North Sea - COGITO 998_met_01 (SPAdes) (version 2) | ecosystem: Environmental > Aquatic > Marine > Neritic zone/Coastal water | place: Helgoland, sampling... | reverse complement strand
AGAAAACACACACCAAAAGCTGCTTTGTTTGCGAAGAGAACGCAGAAAGGACGAGAGAGAGAGACTTGGAAGAGAGGCTTTTGTCGGCGAGAAGAAGAAGAAGAGATTCGCTCTTTCTTAATTCTTTCTTTCTTTCTTTTGATTATGTCCGACAAAGAAGATGTTTCTCGTCGACCGGCGCTGACCAATCCGATGGCGACCAATTTACGCACCACTGGTGAACGTCATCAGTTTTGTTCGCTCCAAGGCCAAGGCGCGTTAGTCACCGGCGCGAGTGGAGGCATCGGTTTAGCCATCGTCGAACGTTTAGCCGAGTGTGGCGTGAATGTTTGCATCGTCGCTCGACGCGTGGAGAAGCTGAACGAATTGAAAGAGAAGTTGGAAACCGAGTATCCAGACGTGACAATTTTTCCTTTGCAGTTGGACGTGTCGAAAACGAGCGAGGAGGAGATGTTGAAGATACCGGAAAAAGTTCCATTCCAGGTGGATATTTTAGTGAATAACGCAGGATTGGCGTTAGGGACGGAAGCCGTGGATACGAATTCAATCTCGGATGCGATGACGGTGGTGAATACGAATATCATGGGCGTGGTGGCGTTTACGAGAGCGTTCGCGAGCGGGATGAGAGAAAGAGACAGAGGACATATTGTGAACATTTCGAGCATTGCAGGACACGAGGCGTATATTGGTGGGAGCATTTATTGCGCGACAAAGCACGCGGTGGATGCGTTTACGCGATCGGCGAGACACGATTTGAGAAATTCGAAAGTGAGAGTGTCGAGCGTGAGTCCGGGCGCGGTGAGGACTGATTTTACCATGACGAGATTTAAAGGAGACGTGGATGCAGAGGCGGCGTTGTACAGAGGCTTTGATCCTATGATTGCGGAGGATGTGGCGGACCAGGTGATATACGCGTTGAGTCGGCCGATGCGGACACAGGTGTGCGATATAATTTCCTTGGCGAATGCGCAGTCCGCCGCTAGAGATATCCATCGAGGCGATTGAAAACGAAATTTTTATGTAAAAAGATCAGTTTCTCTCTTAAATTGTTGTACAACAAGGTCATCTAGTAAGTGCTAGTACTATCATTGCTACTACTATTAGTATACATCATAATCTCTTAAAGTTCCGCGGCGCCATTTACATTCCCGTTGTTCAAAAACTTCACGGTGAAGAGCATCGTGAGAATCATTCCAACGAGAATTTTGACGTGTTCGCTCGTGACTACGAAAACGCTCGTCTGAGAAGAAGAAGGAGCGTGTTGTTGATGATTCGCGGCGTAGGCCGTTGCCGCTTTCGTTCCAGGCGGTGGACGAGGTGAGGTTGGGTTTGTGACTGTATTCGCAGCAGTAGTAGCAGCAGCGTCTTGATTGTGGTGCAATTCTTCCACCGCGCGAGAGACGAGTGATTTTTCGTGCTTCAACTTTTCGAGTTTCCGCTTGGCGTCCAAGAATTCTTCGTGCGCCCGCGCTGCTTCTCTCGTCTTTTGCTCTAGTCTGTCGTTCGCTTGACGCATTGTGCGTTTTAAATCGGACTGTAACACGTCTCTTTCTCTCTCTGCAATCGCACGCGAGTGTACTTCTACGCGTAGTCTTTCGACAACTTGCGCGACGGCATTTTTCGCGGCGGCTTTACCACGCTCGAGTTCACGACGCGCGCGGTCGCGGTCGCGACGTAACCGTTCCACGTCAACTTTCAATGCATCAATTTTCATCTCGTACCTCTGTTTTTCGAGCGCCGAGGCAAGGTTATTTGCTTGGTGTTGCCTACCACCACCACCAAACTGATACTCGCTCCGCGAAGCCATCGGGTGGAAACTCGAGCGTCCACCGGGCGACGACGGTGCTATCGACTCAGGTCCACCACCGGTATCAGGCTGTCGGGAAACACCCGCTTGGGATGCAACCGCCCACGCTTCCGATGCGGCAACTCGAGCGGCTTCTGCCTCGGAGCGAAGTTGCTGCAACTCGATTTCAAGATTTTGAGCTCGCGATTCTGCAGCTTGGAGACGTTGTTGCTCGAGCCAACGCACTCGGCGACTTTCGGCATCTTTCTCGTCCTCAGTTTGCGCGTCGATGCTATTATCGTACGGAACTGCAGCAGTTGAGTCAGGTTGTTGTTGTTGCTGCTTACTCGACGTTTCGATTTCAGTTTTTAATTTCGAGATCTTCATCTCGGCTTCATTCACAGCTGACTCCAAGCGTTCAACCTCATTCGACGCTGCGACGTATTCCTCGTTTCTTCGTTTTGCTTCCGTTTCGAGCCGAACGACTCTCTCGAGCGAGTCTTTGAGTTTTTCGTTCGCGTCTGCTAAATCACGTTTGGATGTGCCCAACTCCATCTCCAAAGCGTCTGTTCGATTCAAAGATTCCTCTCTCGCGGAATCCGCCGTCGATAAACGCGTCGGTGAATCCTGTTCTTCTGCTTCGACGAGCTTCGCTTCGAGCTCTTTCGATCTCGAATTTGCAAAATCTAAACTCGCTTTGAGCTGCGTGAGACTTTGCTTCGCCTCTTGCACCCTCGTCTCGGCGTCTTCCACGTGCTTCTCAGATTCAACCAGTAATACTTCCGTTTCTTTCAATCGCACATTTACTTCGTCTCGCTCAGTTGTAATCTCCTCGACAGTTTTTTCGGCCACTTTCAAGGCAATTTTCATCTCGTCGCACTCGCGCTTCGCGTCTTTCGCATTTGCACGCTCACGCTCCATCGCAAATTCTTCCGCTTTCACTTTCGCTTCGACTTCGCCGAGCTTTTTGGTCTCTTCTTCGAGCAACGTTTCAAACTCGACGAGCTTTTCTGTCGCTTCTCGAAGTTCGTCTTTCAAACTCGCCGTGCGCTTTTTTTCGTGGTTCAACGCATCTTTCACGCGCACTTCTCTCGACTCTGCGTCTTCGAAATCTCGCAACATTCGTTCTCTCTCCGCCTCGGCATTGCGTTTTTCGCGCTCCGCCTCTCGGCTTCGAACTTCCACCTCTTCGAGCGTCTCTCGGAGCATTGAAACTTGGTCTTGGAATCCTTTCCCTTTGGAAACTGCTTTTGCAAATTTTTCCTTAGCATCCGTGAGCTGTGTTTTGGCTCGACTGGCAGATTCCAAGGCGTTCTCGGTTTCATTTTTCGAATCGAGGAGTTCTCGCTGGAGCGTCTTCGCTTGAAGCTCGAGTTTCTCAATCTCCTGTCGATATTTCGATTCCAGGGAAGTTTCCGTCGAATCTACGTTTTGAATGGCATCTTCGAGGCGTTTTTGAGCGGTTTCGAGATCCGAACGTAACATGTGCGCGTCGTTGTCGGCTTTCTGCAATCGATCTTTGGACTCGCGAAGAGCCGCTTGACTCTCTTTCATCTCTTCTTTCCTCTTTTCTCGCGTCTCTTCGAGTTTCTTCTCAAGGTCGCGCGCGATAGATTCCAAGCCTTGTCGTTCTTTTCTTCGGTCTTCTTCAGCCTCACGCAATCGTTCGTTTGCGCGTTGGTATTCGGCCTCCAAATGTGCAATTTTATCTTTTTGCTCCTCGTCGAGTTTGCGCAACGCCGCATTCTCCTCCTCGACAACTGCCACAACCGCGGGGTCGGGTTTCGTTTCTAAATCTTGTTTCATGCGCTCTTCGCGTTCTTGCATCTTTTTTGTTTCCGTCTCGAACTTCATTTCTGCGTTGTGATGCGCCGCTATAGCATTGGCAACTTCTACGTTCGCGATTTCGTTCGCCCGAAGCGCGTCGCCAAGCGCTTCTTTCAAAGCGCTCGTTTCCGATTCTCGATCAACATTTGCCTTTTCGATCTCTTTTTGCATGCTCTCAGTCGTATCTTTTAAAGCATCTTCGAGCAGCTCGAGTTTTTCTTCCAAAGTCGATTTTTCGGAGGCGATGGCTTCAAAACGTTCGCTCGTTTTGGATTCTAACTCGAGTCGCAAAACCTTTTCACGTTCGGCAAAGGAGGCTTCCAATTCGCTCCGTGTCGCATTCGTTTGCGAACTCGCCGTTTGGACGTCTACTTTTAACGCGTCGATGGTCTTTGACGCATTCTCGAGGGTACCTGTCAATCGGGAAACCTCCGCGTCGAGCGCTTCATTGCGTGCGAAAATTTGCTCGTACGCCGCTTTTGAGTTTATCTCAAATTGCGCTCGGTCGCGTTTCAGACTTTCGATTTCGCTTTCGAGCTTTTTAATCGTGCGTGCTTCTTCGTTGGTTTGCGTTTCTTCTTCTGTCGTGCTTTTTTTGTACTCTTTCAAAAGGCGTTCGTTGAGTTGTCGTAAAGAATCTGCTTCGAGCTTACTCTTTGAGCGCTCTCCTTCGAGCGCTTCGAGTCGAGAAAACGTTTCCTGTCGTTCTTTTTCCAGCTTCGCGTTGGACTGTAGCAACTCCTCACGGAGTGTCGCGAGGGCATTTTCTCTTTCCCTAATAGTGACTTCAAACCGTGCTTTCGATTCCTTTTCCGTTGCATCTAAAGCTAGAGATTTCTCTCGTTCAAACTCGCTTCGCAACTGCGCCATTCCCTCCTCAAGCAGCGCGCTCTGTCGCGCCTCTAATTCTTGTTTGCTTTTCTCTGCGTCTGCGAGTTTTGCAATCTGTTCGGTGATGCGCTTGCGCAAGGTTTCGTTTGTGATTTCACTATCTTTATACCTTTGCACTTGATCCTCGTACGCTTTCGCGTACGATTCTAACTGCGTGTTTGCGGATTCCAACTCCATTCTCAAAACGTCTGATTTTTTCATCCGTCTCCCTGATTTCGTCGCCGAACCCGGTTGCGAAGATTGCGAGTTATACCCACTGACATCCGCAGAAACGACTATACCACTCAAATCTGTCAGTGACCCGCGTCTACTGGCTGACGCAGACGCGGAGTGCCCTATTCCTAAATTCGAGAGATTCTGGTACGAGCCTTGCAACGAGTTATTACCGCTCGTATTCGCCGCAAAGTTTGGGTGAACGTGCAAATTCGCTAAGCTTGCTGACCCACCAGACATATTCGAAACATTTGACATGACTCTGGGTAAATCAGCTCTCGATGCTGATCGGGACGCAACCGACATACTCCTCCCTTCGACGTCAATTTCAGACTCGTCTCGACTGTCTTCCTCTTCCTCAAACGCCGTCGCTGCGTCCCAGGCGAAAATGTTTTTATCGCCGGAAGAGAACAGCTGCAACATCCTCTCATCATACGATAACGCCCAGACTTTCTCGCCGACGTGAGCATCCAACTGCGCTACGAACAAGCGCGAATCGGGATCCCATATTTTCACGGATCCGTCGTACCCGGCCGAGGCTAATTTTCCTCCGCCGCACTCTTGCAACGCGCAACAGCCTCCATCGTGCGCGATGTAGCTATTATTATTACTATTGCTATTTGCATTGACACCATCCAAACCCACGGATGTCGGCGGCAAATCCGAAGAACTAACGATATTCGTCGCCGTTCCTCGATCTACGTTCCATGCGAAAATCTTCCCGTCCTTCCCTGCGCTAAACACGTGTTCGTTATCGTTCGTAAACGTCGCCACCGCACGAACCGTATCGTGATGCCCTCCTCTCAATTCGTTCATCTTTTGACCACTTTGTGTGGAATAAACCCTCAAAACACCATCCCCGCACCCGACCACGAGCATACTTTCGTCCCGAAAAAACGTTAAGCAATTCACCGCGCTCCCGCCGTTCGCGTTCAGCGTAAATTGTATGCGATCCGCCCGCACGTTCCAACACTGCACGGTCCCGTCCCAACTCCCAGAGCATAATAAACTCCCGCTCAAAGTCGATACGAGTGAGCTTATTGGTTTCCTGTGCCCAGTCAACACCGCCACCGCTTGCGCCAAACTCGTATCCCACACTCGCACCGTCCCATCCCAACTTCCACTGGCGACATAATCATCCTCAAACGCGCACAAAGACGATACCGCTTCTTCGTGTCCGCGTAGTTTCTGCACCAGTTGCGCGGTGTACGGATCCCAGACGTTAATCTCTCCGTTCGCGGACCCGGTCAGAAGTAATCCTCGCCACGATAACAACGCGTAGATAGAGTTTGTGTTGTTATCGTGCTGCTTCGGGTAGGACATGGGAAGAGGACGGATTTTGTTTTGATTTTTAGGCCGGATGGAGCCTTGGCGGAAGAGCGAGAACATGCTGCGTGTGTGTGTAAAAGAGAGAGATGCGCGGCGAGGTTTTGTTTGTTCTCTCGTCGCAGCGCTCGCCGTTTAGTTAGCTTCTCGTCGTTGTTATCATCGTTGTTATCATTTGTTTCGTTCGCTGAAAATGTGCCGTTTGAAAAAGATGATGAAAAATGCCTACACAATACTGAATTATTACAACGCAGCGCAACTTCCTCTCACGGGGCAACAACAAAAATACTACACCCTCCTTATAACTCTGGGTTTCTTCAACAACGTCGCCAACCGTTCGATTTCTTTCCTCTGAGTGAGATCGTTGACGTATTTCAAAGCGGTTTGTTTCAATTTTTTCTCCGTCTCTTTGCTCGTATCGTTGAGCGCGCAGCTGAAAATCTCGCCTTGCGGTTGGAATCGAAAGTATTGGTCCTTGTCTGCGTCGAGGACGTGACGGATAGTCGCGTCAACTTGAACGACGTCACACGTGGCGTTGACGACGTTCGTGACCCAGGAGGCGCCGTAAGTGGCGGGGACGTCGCGGGCGACGGGATATCCAGTGCCGAGCGAGCAGAGGATGAGAGGCCTTTTTGGGTTGAATATCCGTTTGGCTTCAAACACAGCCGCAGCGGCAGGATTGTTGCACGATATGGCGCCGTCGATGAATCGGAGTTGCGTTCGCGAGCTTTCCAGCGGCGAGAGTTTGTTCAAGCCGCCACCGTGCAGTTGGCCTCGTTTGGCTTTGGCTCTGGCTTTTTCCGTGTCGTCGTCGAGGTCCTCGTCGTTTAGTATATCGTCGTTTAGTATATCGTTTGGACCCAAGCTCGAAGAGGATGGAGTTTTGTGGTGTTCCGCGGAAGATGTGGATGTTACGCCAATGGCTTGAGTGGTCGTTGTAGCCGCGGAAGACGTCAAAGGAGAAGGAGAAGAAGAAGAGCCCAGTTTCTCGCTCATCTCTACACTTCCGTATCCGAGTTCTTTTTCACAAATGAGTTCTTCCATGTACCACGGCGCCGCGGTTGTTGCGCGTAACGCCGCGGTCATACCAATTCTGTAATCACCGGCGTAATCTAACTCTGATTTCTTCTTTATTTTTCCTGACGTCGATGTGTCAACGACGGTTGATGGCGAATGGTTCTCGCGGCGATACGATCGGTGCATGTACAACGAACTCGGGTTTCTCGAAACTAACGAGGAAACCAAAACGACTCTAGGTGCAGGCACGGCAGAACGGAACCATCTTTGGTGCGAGCCGACGGAAAACATTTCTTCATCCGGATCGTCACCGAGGACGTTGCGTAATACGTTTTCGAACGATTTTGCTGCCACGTGACCGGGACCTTTCGTCAACAGCGAGACGTACGAATCCGGTTTGAAGACGTCTTTAGCCATTTGCTCGTATAAAGAGTCGAGTTCAGAGACAGTCATGCGCAAGAGGCCTGCTCCTAGAGCTATGATACCACCAGTTGAAGTCCCGACGATTAAATCAAACACTTCTCCAACACACCACGCGCCAGTAGCTTCCAAGATGCGTTTAAGAATAACAACCGTGACGTATCCTCTCATTCCGCCACCATCCATGCACAATACGCGCACTGGCGTGGTTTCCGATTCGTCCAGATCGTAAGCTTCCGCGCGAATGCCTAAATCTTCAGAGCCTAAGGAGTTGACGATACGTTGCGCGACGCGCCATTTGCGAAACTTTCTCGCAGATTGTGGGTCGAACATGGATGCAGATGACGAGGTAGGGGAAAGCGCATCCATCGACGACGCGCGGGAAACCCCTTTGGACGAGAGAGGGTTGTTCCATGGATTATAGCATCGACCGACGAGGACGCCACCTTCCGGTGCAGTCTTCTTACTCAATAAAGCGGCGTTGTCAGAATTCGTCGCATCCCGGTCTTTCAACGCTAACAGAAGCGCGTTGCGTAATCTGCGGGCCACTTGATTCGTGCTCCCGTCTTCGCTCTCAAAAGCAGGGATGTCGATGCGAATCACGCAGTCTTCGCCAAAGAGTTGGTGTCGTCGACGACTTTCAGCTTTTGCACCCTCGTGGTTTCGCGCGAAGACATCGCCGGGAACGACAAAGACTGGAATGTGCAACTCGGAGCTTTCAAAGTTTGGATTTGCGATGAGAGGTTGAATCGTTTCCCGAGCGTCACTCTCACCGGCAATTTTCGGCCAGACGAAAAAGACTGCTTTCGCGCCTGCGTTTTGAAGAAGCCACGTTAAACGCGGCGCTTGTCGCATGATTTCACAAAAAGAGCCCCAATCATTGCGCTTGGCTTTGATGGCAATCACTGAGCCTTTATAGCAAGCGGACATTTTATCCCCTTCTGTGTCGTTCGTTTCGCTCAACAAGTGCTCGCCGGCGACGTCTTGCCAATCGCTTTCGGAATCAGATAAATCTTCGGCGATAGTTGCAGCAGCTTGCTTGGTGGGTGGCGTTGGTATTCTTGGATCGACTTCCCCGTGCCAGCCAGAATCTAACCGAGAGAGCGCTTTTGTTTCGAGAGGTGATAAGGGCGCTGACCCGTTTCCTGTTGCGCTCCTCATCTTGCTAGGTAATTGAATTAAACCATCGAATTTCTTATGCGTCGGCTTTTCGAGCTCGATGACTCGAAGAGGCGCCGCATAAATACCTTCGTTATCTGGCATCGCTGGAAACTGTGCTCGCATGCAACTCATTTCGAAGCATTCCGTGCTTTCAGCAAAGCTTGAATTTCGTCTGCGATGCTTCGGCTTCGGGTCCTTCTCCGAAAAATTCTTCCCAGATACAGACGACGAGGACGTCGAGGCCATGATCACTTTACACGTTTTCAAGTCGTTCGCGGCGAGCCATTCGACAACGCGTTCGAGTTTCAGGAGCGGAGTTGTGTCTAAATCAGCACCTAAAAACCCGTTCCATGAGGCTAGAAATGAACGCAAGATTGCCTCGAGCGAGTCGCGACGAATCGCTTCGGCTAGATGCGCACCGTTGTCTCGCAAACAAAACGCCGCGAGCGTTCTGATGCATGTACGTATGTTTTCTTGGTGTGCATTGATTCTTAATTTTCCATCTGCATCAATCTGATGTACAATTCGATCGCTAAGGTACTCAATCGTACCGGCGGCGATGAATTCACGTGCGAGCTTCGCGGAATACTCGCTCTCGCGTTTTCTCGATATTTCTCGCATCCAGTGCTCAATTCGCGCCGAGACTTGACTCGCTGCATCGTTCGACTCGCTCGCTTTGAGCGCATTCCACTGAAAACGACGCATGCGTCGTCGCGCGAAATGAATTAATGTGCTAAGCAACGGCGTCGCCAATATGTTCGAGTGTGAAAACTCGCCGCCGAAACCGAGCTGCGCGGATTGTACCAAGTAATTTGGTTGAATCTTGACAAACTCGGGCTCTCCACTTGCACGAGTGCTTTTCGATGTTTTTCTGTCTTCATCTTCAGCCGCAGCAAAGAGGCACGGCTCTACTGCTTCAACGACCGCGCGAAGCTTTAGCGACTCGAGGCGTTCAATTTCCCTTTGTTCGGGGATAATATCAACCACGCCTAGATCTGATTTCGGTTTCTCTAAAGCTATATTTTTACTATCATCACCGTCTTCTTCTTCCTCGCCATTTAAACCTGCGTCAAGCTCGAGAAGAATCCGGTCGATGTCGTCCTCAACTTTATTTATACCATCTTCATCTGATTGCGCTTTTTCCATTTCTCCGTCGTCGTCTGATTCTTCCGCGTTTTCTGTTGCCCATACGCCGCACACCTCCCACGATTGCATCTTTTTATCATCCGCACTCGATTGGCCGCTCGAGGATGTCGCACTTGTAGATCCCGGACTCGATGTTTTACCCAAAAGTTCCGCGGATTCAGTACCGCTGAAAAATACGTTCTTATCGTTACCTATATTCCCAAGCTTCCTCATCATCGGAAACCACCCGTCTGGACTCGCAAACGCGAATCGAATCTTAATCGACGCTCTTTGATCTTTACCTTTATTGATTGCAGCGTCGATAAAACGAGAGGTGAAAGTATTTGGCTCGTTACTATTCTCACATATCGCCGCCATGCAAATTGCGGACGCGTTTTTCGGATCCCCCCCTATGGCGTCCGAAATAGCTCGCGAAGCGAGCGCGACGTCGCCGCCGAACCGATGGACAAAAATCTCGCGCAACGCATCCGATATTCCGGATTCAGCAGCATTCAATGCCCAAGTACCGCACGTGGTAACAATTACCATTCGCGCACCAAGTATCCGCTGCCCATCTCGAGATTTTGCAAATGCACCATCGGACGGTGAAAATGCCAACTTTAACGCTTCGCAGGCTGCTCTCGACGCGTTCGAATCCGTTCGTTTCGATCCGATCGTATCGAAGGTGACGTCGTGTTCTATGGCACCATCCGATAAACGAAACACGAGCACGTTCACTCCGCGTTCTTTTTGCCACGTAGAGGCGAAAGATGTCGAAGCTGTCGACGACCCAACATCTGTGTTTTGACGTTTTGGCACCCAATCTTGTCGTCTATCGAGCTTGGACACCTCGTCTTTACCTGGCGCCGGCGGTTTTTGCAAATCTAAATTTTCCATCTGTTCTTGAATAACTGATCCGGACGTTCCACGCTTTGGTGCGTAATTCGAGTCGCCAACCACGACCTCTCTCGCATCTTTCGTACAACTCGCGGAAACTTCTAACCCGTTTGCGCTTACCCACACTCGACGCGTCGTCACCGCCGGTTCGGAATTCTCGTCGTTATTATTATCCAAATTAAACGCTGCTAATGCGATGGCGTAGCCGGATCGACTCGGTGGAAACGATATCACTTTTTCTCTCTCAATCAACTCCTGCGCATTTATTTCGTACATGATTCGAGACCCTTTCACGACCCAAACGGAATGACCGGCTTTCGCCGCAAACACGAACGCGTCCGAAACGACTTCCGAAAGTTTCTCGTTCTCTCTCAACGCCGGTTGCACGTCTAACGCGAGCTTCCATCCACTACCTTTACTACTATCATTACTACTACCATCCTTCCCATTCTCTCTTCCTTTACTACTGCTACTGCTACTCAACACGCTCTCGTACACCTTCGGTGGAAGCGACTTCGCGTTCCACCGAAACTTCACGTCGTGCGCGCCGCTCCTCACGTACTCCAACGTCGGCGCTATGTGCACTTGCACCTCTTTCTTCGACGCCACGAGTAACGCTTTATGTACCTCTTTTTTCTTCTTCATCGCGTCTCTGTCCTCCGTTTGGTCTGCAGAGGACGTTTCTTTCATCGAACTCGTAGATGTCTCGAAGTAATCCTTAGGGAGTAAACACCGTATCGAATACGTGCCAGAGGATAACTCCTGCGTGTTGAATCGTAACGAAAACGTCGCTTTACTCTCTCGCTCGTCGTCCAAGGACGCGTTCCCGACGTGTTTATATCGCCTCCCGACCGCGGCGGAAAGAGGCATCATCCACGACGACGACGATGAGGAGGATGACGACGATGAGTCGTACGCCATCTCCACGCGAAGGTATCTCGGGAACAACACCTCCCTTCGGTACGTGTTCGTTACTGAACTTCTCGTTGGTCGGGGAAAAGACACGCGCGCGGTGACGCATATCTCGCACCCGATTTCGAACGTGTCCGTGGAAGACGGGGAGAGGATGTCTAAAGTTGCCAGCGGCGCAGGAGGAGGAGGAGGAGGAGGTTGGGACATATCTCTCGTCTTAAGGAGGAGTAAACTCAACAAAGCGCAGGAAAGTTGTGAAGAAGTGAAAGAAGTGAAAGAAGAAGCGAAAAAACAATCAACGTGCGAAGAAATCGTAGGTTCTCTCTCTCTCTTTCTCTCTCGTACTGTTGTTAGTATTAAAATATATGTGTAGTAGCAGTTTCTCGTGATCAGTCTCCGATGAGATCGAACAAATTGTCCAAGTTCTCCAAAAACTGGCCGTCGGTTTGTTGCTGTTGCTGCGTGCGCGGCGACGCCGGGCTGAGTTGCGTTTGCGTTTGCGCGACGACCGAGGAGGTGGTGCCGAGACCACCGATGGGACCACCGATGGAACCGATGCCACCGCCTCCGAAAGCGCCGCCTCCGAAAGCGCCGCCGTAATCGCCGAAAGCGCCGAGACCTCGCGAGGTTTGCGTTTGAGGAGGGGATTGGCCAAAAGCGGAGGCGCCTCCGGTTTGTTGTTGAGAAGAGGAACTGCCCATCAACGGATCCCAGGAGGAGGTTGGTTGCACGCGTTGTTGCTCTTGCTGCAAGTAGGACGGTTGTTGTTGCTGCTGTTGTTGCTGCTGCTGCTGCTGTCCATAACCTGAGGAGGCTTGTTGCTGCTGATAGGAAGGCTGTTGATCAAACATCGATGTCGCGCGCTGTTGCTGTTGCTGTTGTTGGGAAGAACCAAAACCTAAATTGGCGACACCGGAGACAACGCTGGCGACGTTACCACCCAATTGCTGCTGTTGCTGCGGCGGATACGACGACGGCGCGCCGTATTGCTGCGTCTGGCGTTGCTGTTGCTGTTGCTGCTGAAGTGAAGGTCCTTCGTTGTTCCAACGTTGCGACGGAGGTTGCGGCGGTGGTTGCTGAGAAACACTACTATACGCGTTGAGCGCATTCATACCTATTTGCTGCTGCTGTTGAGCAGACACCGTCGAAGATAGATTCATGTAGTTAGACGGTGGCGGCACAGGCTGCTGTTGTAGTTGTTGAATCTGTTGCGGAGGCTGCTGCTGTACTTGCGGAGGTGGCTGTCTCGGAGGCTGCTGCGGTGGCTGCTGCGGAGGCTGTATGTCTGCTCTCGATTGCTGCGCGTCTACAGGAGGTCTTCCAGGAGGCGGTCCGGGAGGTACCGGTGGCGGTGCCATCTTTCGCGTGGGCGAACCAAACGGTGGAGGACCGGGTGGTGGCGGACCAGGAGGCGGCGGTGGCGCGAAGCGGTCCTCGTACGACCCAGATTGTGACGTCGCTGAATACCCTCTGGACGCCGCCGATCTTTGCTGTCCTTTTGGCAACGGCATAGCCGGCGCGGCGGCCCACGATTCCGCGGCGTTACTCTTGCCGCTACTCTTAACCGAGCCAGCTTGTTGAAACCCTGCACCAGCTGGTGCGTCTGCGCCGGCTTCACCGTATCTGCGCTGCTCTTCCAATTGCAAACGTCTTGCCATGGCTTCGTCAGATTCAACCTCTTCCGCGGCAGCCGCAGCCGCAGCCGCTTTCTCTTTCTTCTTCTGCCTTTGCGCGGCTTTCTTGGACAAAGTCGACGAAACAGCAGCATTCGGATTATTCGTCTGCGAAGATACGGAAGCGTTTGCGTTTTGACTGGCATCTTTCTTCGCGAGCTTCTCCTTAATCGCGTTCATTTCTGCCATCTCTCTTTCCGCGGCTTCCTCCATCGCTTTCTTCAACGCCTCGCGTCTTTGCTGGGCCTCGTCTATAGCTTTCGCCGCATCATCTTCCGCATTTCTCTTATTCAAAGCTTCCTGTTCCGACTTTTCTTTCTGCGCTTGCTTTTTCTTCGCCTTTTTGCCTTGACCAGGAGCTGAAACGTTTGCTTCTTGAGTATCCTTCTCCTCTTCGGCGTGTTTCTTTGAAGTTTCCCTCGGCGCCGTCCCGGAAGTCGCGTACGCAGATTCTATAGAATAGTCGCCCCATTCCGTGACATCTTTCTCTGATATAATCTCTACGCCCTTCATACTTCCCGCGCCGTCTCGCAAAGACGAAAAAATAGTTTCCGAGAGAACATCCATGGTCGATTTAGATTTCGTATCGCCGTCCTCGCCGTCCTTCTCCGAGGACACGCGGCCGACTCTCGCTTTAAACGAGTATCGCGTTCCAGGAACTAGATCCGACACGGTCACCACCGGGTTACCCCTCACCGCGGCATACACCGTATAATCTCTATCGCCGTGCCTTTTCAAACTCAATTCCCAACATCTATCCGGCGGTAACGTACCTCCCGACTTGTGTCGATACACGTTCAATGTGATGGTATTATCCGATCTCGAAACTAAAGTAGGCCTTTGCAGCTTTTCTAAAGGCGCCGACGCTCTTCTTCTCTCGTTTTCTTTCTTGGCGATTTCCGCGGCGTACTTTGCCGCCTCTTTCCTCATCTTTTCCAAGTGTTCAAACAACTGATCGTCATCTTGATCTTCGTAATCTCGATTGTTTGGGTTATCGTTGTGCGATCTTCTGAACGAGCCGTTGTTGCCTTTATCGCCTCTACGTCCGCCTCGTCCATCGCCTCGACTGCCTCTTGGTCCAAAATCAGGCCCATCCGAGTCGAACCAACGTTTTCCATCGCCGCCGCTATCGCCTCTACGTCCACTGCCTCTCCCTCCAGGATATCTACTCGACCCGCCGCTATTCGCGTTGTTACTCTTACTGCTATTTCGGCTTCCGGACCTCAACTCGTCAAACATACCTTGCGCGCTCTTCGAGCTCATCTTCTTATCCCCCATCGCTTCAGCGCTCGCTTGCATGTGCGCGGCCATTTTGCTCGACCATCCGGGAGGAGGTTTACCGAAAAACTTTCTCAAATCCGCGTAGGCGTACCCGTCCTCGTCGTCCGAATACGAATCCGACCCGTCTCTATCTGAATCGTAATCGTCCGAATGACTCCCGTAATCGTCGTCGTCCGAGTCATCGTCCGAACAATCGTCGTCGTAATCCTCGTCGTCGTCCGAGTCCTCGTCCGAGTCCTCGTCCGAATATTCCTCCCCGTCGTCGTTGACTTCTTTGATAATTGGCCCTCCACCACCCGAAGAGGCGTTCGCGTTTCCACCAGAATGCGTAGATCGTCGTTTCCTCGAACTCCTCCCCGATGGCCCGTTGCTTCCTTGCGCGAACCCCCCGCCGAAGAAAAACGACTCGAAAAAGTTTGCCGCGAAATCTCTCATGTCCTCTGGACTCTTAAAAACGCCGTCGAAATCGCCGTTCGGGCCTCCAAAATCGTCCTCGTCCGACTCCGAATCGTCCGAATCGTCCCGTCTCGTCAACGCATCGTACGCTCTCACGACTTGCCTGAACTTTCTCTCGAAATCCTCTCTCGTTGGTTTCCCACTCGCACCACCGGAGGACTTCTTACCAGTCGCGTTGGACGACGAAGACGTTTGCGTCGAACTCGCCCCGGGATGTTTATCCGGATGAAACTCCAACGCCATCTTTTTATAAGCGGATCTTACCGCATTCGGGTTGCTCGAAGCTTCTCTCGGGTCTAAGTTTAACACCTGGCACGCCTCTTGGAAAGACATGCTCCCGCCTTTAGAGGAAGACCCCATTATTACCCTCTCTGCGCGCGCGCACTAAACACACGCACTCTCTTTCGAGTAAGCTTTCAAGAAGGAGGAGTAAGTGTGGGGAAAGAATGCTTCTCTCCCGGGGAAAGAGGCAATTATGTGTGAGAGTATTTTGCCTGCTTTTTGCGTGTGTTTTCCTCGTTCAAATAATCAATAACAGAAGAGAGAGAGAGAGAGAGAGAGAAAGAGACGACGACACCGGAGGATTCTCTTCTGTCTTGTTGTGTTCAATTTTTCAGTTTCAGAATAAAAGTGCTATTCAGATATCTTATGTTAGTACACTTGCGTTTACACTCTGTTACGTTCTATTATTACCATCTCTTGACTAAACCGCTCAACAAGGAGAGAAACTCGAGCGGGTTCCCTTTTTTGTTGGTGCGCGGTTTTGTCGCGTCTCCGTTGTTTCCTCCGACGCGAATATCCGAACTTAAACTGACGCGCCACAGGAGCAAAGCGACGCCGTTGAAACCGAGCGAAACGAACAGGAAAGAGATATCGGGGACGTGGAAAGTCGCCACAGAACGGACAATCACGCCAATTGGGACGCCGAGTAAGATGGTTTTCCCAACCGAGGGTAAGATTTTTCCGAGTTTATCCACGCCGCTCCGTCGGCTGCTGTCGCCGAACGCGCCTTGGGTCCCTAACAAATACGACGCCGCCGCCCAGCCGAGAATAAACGGCGACGCCGTGCCGACGATATCGATCGGGTTCAAACCTTCCCCGTGACTCGCACGGCCAATCGTCGCGAACACAGAAAATGCAGCCACGTCGCCGGCGAAAAGTATAGCTCTTCGTTTCAAAACGTTCGATTGCGACGTTTCGCTCGATTCGTCGTCGATGTTCGCCACGCCTTGGAACCGCGTTTGCTGCAACGGAATCACTTCCACCTCTGGATTTTCTTCTCTCGTTTTTTCCAAGATTTGCTCGGAGATTTTTCCCGAGGTCATCGGTGGTCCGGACCCGAGCGGCGCCGGGGGAGGTTTCGCGTCAGGGTCGCGTCGTTTAAATCTACTTTTGCCACCACCGCTGCTGCTGCTCTCCGCGGCGCAGACGACTTTCGTCCCTCCTTTTTTGGACGACGACGAAGCCGTCGTTGTTATCCATTTTTGGTGAGAAGAAGAAGAAGAAGAAGCGAGCGAGGAGGAGGAGGAGGTCACGCCTCTCACGATCGTCGAACAAGAACACGGAGACGAGGACGATGACATCGCCGCTCGTCGCAAAGAAAAGCAGACGGAAGACATTATTGCGCGTACTTTTGAGGCCTCTTTAAAGTGAAGATATGTTTTCGTCCCCCGGGGAAAAGGCAAATTGTATCGTCAATACGCGTTACGTTTATATACTACAATCAATACATCACATCATCCACCAGGTCTCTCTCTCTCTTCTAAATCTAATCATCGTGCCCGCGGTATCGATCAAATTATTACGCTCTCATCGCATTACGTTTCTTATACTACAAACAATACATCTCATCAACCGAAAGTCTCTGTCTCTGTCTCTCTCTTCTAATAAAAATCTAATCATCGTGCGCGGTATCGATCAAATTACACTCCGCTTTCAACTGCTCGATTTTCAATCCCATGCTCCTTTGAATTTTCTCCTTCCTCCCCGCATCTCCCTCGCATTTCGTCAACAACTCCTCGTATTTCGCGACGCAATCTCTGGTTAATTCTTTCGCGATTTCCGCGTCGTCGTTGAAATACGTCGTCCCGACGCTCTCCATCGCCGCTTCGATTTCCTCTCTCGCTTCCGCGAACGTCGCGTTTATCTCTTGCTCTAGTTTCATCTGCTCATCTGAACTTATCGAGATGTTTCTTCTTTTGATGTTTCCTAATCCTAATACTGCGTTGTTCGTGGCTCCCGCGTTCCGCCGGAGGAGACGGGAAACTGTTGTTCGCAACATGATATCTTCTTTTGTGTGCAAACAAACGACAGGTTTCGTTTCGTTTTATGGATTAAAAACGCCAATTTATATTTATAAAATACGAGCACTTTTAAAATTGTGTGACACCACCCTCTCGAGTAGTCGCAGTAGCGCTGATTTTGCCAAGTAATAAGATATACGAGAGAATAAAAGCACTCACTTCGTTTCGTCTTCATCGCTTCTGACGTCAGAAGCGCTTCTTTGAGCGCTCGGGAAACTGTTGTTCGCGTTGCGTTTCTCTAAAATACGACTAAAAATAGACCAAAAACTTTTTTTTCGTATCTAATAAAAGCGCCAAACGGTTCGTTTTGACGGGGACACACACCCCAACAGAGCACGAATACAATGAAGAACGAAGAAGAAGGGAGTATCCGCAAGGGTCGTGAAGACGACGAGAACAACAAAACGGGAGGAGCGGTGGTGGTAAAAGCGCGCGTGGCACCGTCCGGCGCGTTTGGTTTGCCGATGTCGTTCGATTTGGTGTGTCGTTCGATTGTGTTCTTGGACGACGCGCTTTGCGCGTTTCCGGTTGGTCACGGCGTGTTGTTGGTGGAGAGCGAACGCGGGAGGCAAGTGGCGTTCGTGCCCGGGACGCCCGGGCAGAGGAAAGTGACCGCGATCGCGGCGAAGAAGTGTTTTGGGGGTGGGAGCGCGAGGGAGAGAAGCGAAGACTTTTTGGAGCAGGAGGAAGAGGAGAGAGGAAAAGGCGGTGGTCAACGAAGAAGGGAGGCGGGAGTATCTTCTTCTTCTGCTTCTTCTGCTTCTGCTTCCGGACCGATCACGTTTACTGGCGAAACTGCTTCTTTACTCGCGATTGCAGAGAGTGGAGACGAGGAAATAGGACCGTCGATTGTGTTGTGCGCGATACATCGACAGACGCAAAGGCGCGCGAGGTTGAGAACGTTTTCGTTGAGAGACGCGATCGGGACAGACGGGAAGAAAAGTTCGAGCTCTTCTTCCAGTGCAACAGTAGCTTCGATGAGTGGATGTTTCGGTGAGTATGCGTTCACGGAGGTGTGTTTTTCAACCGATGGAGCTTCGATTGTAGCGAAAGTGCAAAGAGTTTCGGACGAGAACGATTGGACCTTGCGTTCGTGGACTTTCTCGGATCTGACGAAGCGCACCAACGTCAGTAACGACGGTGATATCAATAGTAATCAAGAACTGTCGACGAGCAATCCGTTTCCTGCGTCGTCTGCTTACTCTGATATTTTCTCTGCGGGTAAAAAGTCCTCGTCGGTGTCGAACGTGTCGCACGTGATTGGTTTTCTTCCAGAGCCGCGCATAAGCGTCGGTCAACGCAACCATTCAACGTCACACTCCAATCCGGCGAGTTTTAAATTTCATCCACGCGAGAGAAATACAGTTTCAGCTGTCGCTATGAGCGTGATCAGAATGTATAAGCTCCCTCAAAAGTCAGAGGCTGACTTATATGCCGCATCTTCGGCGTCGGGGAGTCGGGGCGTTATCAAACTCGCCAGCGCAATACCATTCGGGGAAGCCTTTGAAGGAGATGAACCAGTCGATCACGCGTGGTTAGAGAAAGGAAACGGAGAGAGAGTCGTTGTTGCATTTAAAAGTGGACAAGCGTTGATACTAGAACAATCGCAACCGATATTTATTATTCGAAACTGCTTTGCGCAAAATAATAATAGCTACAATATTGGCGCAACGGGCGTATGCGCCATCGGCGCACGAGGTTTTTGTATTTTCGGAACTAACGGAAGCCTTTCCGTGTATAACAGAAATGCCGATCGAAAGATTACCGCGGGTAAAGAGCCATACGGTAAAATCCGAGTTTGGTCTGTTCGTAGGAAAAACCAAGCCTATGAAGATAGTCCGGAAGAAGAAGAAGAAGAGGAAGAAGAAGGTGAGGTAGACGGAGTAGATGAAGACGCGGTCGATGAGAAGAATGTGAAGAATCGCAACTGTAACTCGCGTGATGGTACAGAATTCGATGACGTTTGTGGTAAAGATACTACAGATACTAGTATTTGTCAGTCGCAAGAAGTGCGTTGGATCATTGAAAGGGGAGCGATTGTTTCTGCGGACGTCTCTCCGTGCGGCGAAACTCTTATCGTGTGGATGGACCATCCAACGAACGAGCTTTACACTCTCGCAGTCTCAGATGCAGACGCATCGGTTCGGGAAATAACGACCGAGAAGGAAGCTTCCAGCGATTGTGAACAGAGCGCTTTGCAAGGTACCGCGCATAGTGACGTGTTCCAAGTACTTTTGCGGGAAAACTTCAGCGTCACAGCTTCTGAACGCTCGAAACTACCCGGTGCGACAAACTCGACGATATCGTTTTCTTCCACGTTTAATCAAGATGCCAACAGTACGTCATGTGGTGGTAATATGATATCGCACAACGTTGTGCTTCCATCTCCATCCTCGCGTGCAAGTCATTGCGCTTTGAAACCGATACTCGCTACGTGTTCCACTGACGGCGCCGTTCGTATCTGGTCTACTAAAGAGAAGAATAAAATGTTGTTTGGTGGCATTTCTACCGCGTTGACGACCAGTGATGTGCATTCAGAGACGACCGCAAAGTCGTCAGATCGCGGCTCTAGTACGAGCACGTCTACAGAGTCGTCGGCTTTTAGCTGTGCGCTTGAACTTTGTGAGCACTTCCCAGAGACGCCACTTTCAGTAGCATTGCATCCGTCCGGACATATTCTCCTCGTTGGCTTCAACGATAAACTCCGCATGTTCTACATTCACCGCGACACTCTCGAAAAAGCTCGCGAGTTTCCATTGAAGAACGTGCGTGATGTCAGTTTCGCACACGGTGGACACAAGTTTGTGGCCGCGCATGGTAACTGTGCCAAGATTTTCGACACGTATACAGGCGCAAATTTGTCGACGCTTCGGGGACACTCGTCAAAGGTTAGACGGGTAAAATGGACGAGTGACGACGAAAATGTCGTTACTATAGGTGCGGACGGTTGCTGTTATCGCTGGGAGTTACACGGTGTTGATGCTTTATCTGGAGAACACAAGAGAAACGCAGAACACGCGAGAAAGGGGTGTCGATACGACGACGTCGCACTTCTGCCGAAAGAACTCGGGAATGGCGTGTTTTTAGTTGGAAGCGATCGAACAATTAAAGAGCTAGACGGTGAAAAGTTTGGCGCAGGTTCGTGCCGAGAATTTGAAATCTCTTCATCCATGTCAGCGCTCTCTTGTAACGGCGGCGGTGACGGTACAGCCGGAACGACTTTCGACCAGAGCGGAAGTGATGAGGAGCACAGCAGAATGGTCTCGCGACGAAAAGCAACTACTCTAACATCTGCGTGCTTTCTGCATTCATCTCGACTCCTGGTATGTGGTACATCCTGCGGTGCGTTGCGGGTATACACAACTCCGTTGACCGGAGAATTTCGTGAATATCGATGCGCGAGCAATCGGGAAATTACATCCATATGTGCGTCCGATACTGAGAAGAGAGTGTTCGCGTGTGCCTCGGACGGAACAATGTTTGCATTCGAGATTATTATAGAATCTGATTCCGGTGCATTCAATTTCAATAACCCTCTTCCTCGGTTTGATAAAAATAGAAGCGTAAAAGATACGAGCGACGCTGACGCGCCAGACGACGTGCTCATATCGCGCCTCGTCCTACTTGAAAAGGAGAAGAGCATAGCAGATCTCCGTTCAAGAATTCGTGAACTTCGCGCCAGACACGAATACGAGCGTCGAGTGTCCGACCAACGGAATCGAGAAGAAGTTAATCGTCTAGAAACGCAGCGTAAGAACGATCTGGAAAGAGAAATCGCCAAGCGAACGAGGTTGCGAGAAACATTTCTGGAGGAGAGGGCAAAAACTGAAGAGAAAACGCGCAGCGAAGACGAAACGCGCCGAACACGCGAAGAACACAAAGAGAGAGAGTATAGGCGTAAACTCGCGAAAGAGTTTGAGAAGACTGAAAACTTAAAAGTCGTGAAAGATGAGGAAATTGCGAAGTGGGACGAGCAAAATTCAGCATTGGTGCAGGCCCATGAGGCGTACGTCAAAGAATCGGAAGCGAAATTGGAGAAAGAGACGCGACTTTTACAGCATAAAATCGCGCAGCTAGAACTAGAAATTCGCACAGAGAAGGAAATTAGCGAAGAGACGCAGCGCCAAGTTGAAGAAGACGCCGACGAAGAGATTGAAAATTTGAAAAAGGTATTTCAGGAAAACGTGGAGTACGAGCGCCATCGTTCTGCGGAGTTACGAATTGAGCACGCGAAAACACGGAAGCTTCGCGAAAGCGCAACCAGAAACGAAGAATTAATGCGCGAAGAGGCCTCGTTAGCAAAGCGCGAGCGAGATGTGCTCAAAGAAGAGCTGGAAAAGGCGAGACAAACTTTAGCAGAACGCGACGCTGAAATACGTGATTTGAAAGAAGACAATAAAAAATCGACTCGCGAGATGCAAAAGAAGATTGCATCAGAACGGAAGCTCTCCTCTCAACTGACGGAACTTTCCGAGAGACTCGTCAAAGTCGATTTTGAGATTGTACCAAAGTTTGAGCGCACCGTAAACGATTTGAACGAACATTTACAGTTGAAGGATAAAGAAATAGTAAAAGTATTGGCAGAAGTGAAAGCTCTCAAAGGCGAGTTGGAAGAAACAACACGCAAAGGAGAGAGCTTTCGCAAAGAAGCAAAGTTGAAGCGTAGAAACGCGGAAAAATCGCAGCAGTTGATTAAAAGATTCCAGCGCGACTTGTTCCAGGTGGTGGATAGAAAAGCAAACGAGGACTTCAAAGCGTTGAAAGATGCCGTTGTGCAACTGTATTCCCGATACGCTCGCGAAGAAGACATCAAGGAGAACGAAGTACACTTGACGCGCGCGGAAGAAGCAGCTCTTGCGGTCCAAAAACGGAACGATGTATTAGAACAAACTGTTGAGAAGTTACGTAAGCAATTGAGGAAAGAAAGTGAGGCTCGGCGTATCGAAGTATCGAAGGTTTTGAAGGAAAATCTGGAGCTCGTTGATGCCGAACGCAAAAAGGAAAAAAAGACTACGGACGAACAGCAGCAACCATTTTTAGAGCTGAAGAGATATTTACACACCTTAGCCGTGCAATGAGGAATAAATATTTGTGTGCATCTTATCGTACTACACGCTGGCAATACCGGCTATTTGTGATCCTATAACCCAAAACCCATCCAAATCGAAGTATTCATAGTCTACGTTTTCGCTGCCAAACACCTTCTTTATGACTTCGCCTGTCTTCCTGTTCAATCTGCAACCATCCGCAGCTTTGATCTGCATCGGTGTCAATGCCTCCTGCTGACGTCTCAAGCTATCGTTCGTTTGACTCAACACGTGTTCGACGAAGATAAACTTGCCCGTCTTGGGTTTCAACACGCGCTTCACCTCCTTCAACGAAGCCAACTGATCCTCCACCGAACACAAAACAAGCGACACGACCGCCACATCCACAGAACCATCTTCAAACGGCAAATTCTCGCTCACGCCACGCAACGGCTCGTATTTCACCTTATCCGATTTCACCTTTTCAAAATTCTCCAGCGCGTACGGAGTCATGTACTCGTTCGGATCGACGCCGTACACGTCAACGCTCACTCCAAAATTCGTCGTCGAAGCGACCATATCGTAATACTTGGCGTTCGGCCAGGTGCCCGCGCCTAATTCAACCACGTCCACCTTCCCTGTTCTGTTCGAAAATGCTCTCGTGAATAATTCTGTCTTTCTCTCTTCGATGACGCTTTCGTATCCAGCCATCGTTGTCACTGCGTAAAAAGAGTTATAGAGTTAGTTGGAAAGAGTTCGTTAGGGAGTTCGCAAAGAAAGAAGAAAAACACAAACACTCACTCGCTTTGGCAAACACTTTGTCCGTCCGCTGATTCCTGTGATCGAGCACATAGTTCACGTCCTCGACGGTTTCATCGTTCAAGTCTAAGAGTTTTGGAAACGCTCGCGCGGCCTCCGAAAAGGAAGCGGCAAGACAGAAAGCGCAGCCAGAACACGCGACGAAAGCGCGTCTGCTCGAATCTTTCTTCGTTTCCAATCCTCTTTTTCTTCTTTCATTTTTGTCCTCATCATCGGTCCTAGATGCATCAGCATCAGCACGCGAGGATGGTACCACGCGACGACGACAACTGTTGCGATTGTTTGCTCCTCGAGATGTGGTGGTAACGCGACGACCGGTGTTGTGATGCGCTGAAGACGCGCAGAGAGATGTCATTTTTATAGGGGATTTTTAGGGGAATTTTCTCCACTTTAAGAGACGACGGACGCTTTATATATACACATCAAATATGGTCGCCGATCGCGAAATTGGAGCATCGACGCACACGAAAAAGTCCTCGAGAGTATCATCTCGGAATAAACGAGCGTTTGGCGGATTTGTCGTCGCCGCGCTCGCATCCATGACCGGGTACTTTTTAGCGACCAAATGGAAGGAGTTTACGACGAGTTTTTCTTCTGACGATGATGCAGCGGGGAACAGACGACAAATATTACTCGTGGGAGACTCGCTGACGCAACGAGGCTACGATTCAAAGAAAGGATGGGTGTCGAAACTCGCGTCTTCGTACGTCAGACGCGCGGATGTTATAAACAGAGGGTACTCCGGGTACAACACGAGATGGGTTTTGGATTTGATGAAAAGGAAACCGAAATTGTTTGTGAAAAAACCAACGCTGGTGGTTGTGTTTCTCGGCGCGAACGACGCCGCGGTGAATCACAAGCGCGAATACGCGGTTCCGCTCGAAGAATACGTGAAGAATATGCGGGAGATATTGAATTTGTATAAGAACGTGCCGAGAATTGTCATCACGCCACCACCGATTATTGAAAAGGACCGGGTGCAACACGCGATGGAGACGACGGCGTTCGATACGCCGGATCGACTTTATCAACACACTGAGAAATACGCGGTTGCGGCGGAAAAAGTGGCGAGAGAAATGGGGGTAGGTGTGGCAGACGCGTTCGATACGTTTGAAAAGTTAGGCGGTGGGGATTTGAGCGCGTATTTTTCGGACGGGTTGCATTTTAGCGAAAAAGGCGAGGAGGTTGTGTACGCGTTAATCGTAGAAACCATAAAGCACACGTATCCGTGGATCGCCTCGGAAAAGTTATCCTTAGACGCGCCGTTGCACGGAGAGTTAGCCGAAAGAAATCTTTAATAGCTATGTCATACTATGTAGTAGCGTGAATTGTTCTCTAGTATTCTGAATCTATTTTTCAGTATTATTAACTTATATCTAATGTTTCTAATGTTTCTATCGTCGCATTTGAGTAAACGCAGGCGAGGAAGTTTGTCCGGGAGGTTTTTGTTGCTGACTGCCAAAACCAGAAGCTTGTCCGAAACCAGAAGCTTGCCCGAAACCAGAAGCCTGTCCGAATCCGGTATTTTGTTGTTGTCCAAATCCAGCACCTTGTTGTTGCCCGAATCCAGTGCTTTGTTGTTGTAGTTGCCCGAATCCAGTGCTTTGTTGTTGTTGTCCGAAACCGGTACCTTGTTGTTGTCCAAAACCAGCAGAAGGTTGTCCAAAACCGCTCGTTTGCCCGAAACTCCCAGAACTTTGTGGTTGTTGCTGCTGCTGATTGCCAAAACTAGACGCTTGCCCGAAAGCACCGCCTTGCTGTTGCGCTTGTTGCGCAAACGGACTAGAAGACGCTTGTTGCGCGGCTTGCGCAAAACCACCTCCACCACCACTTTGACTCGCCAGCGCGCCAAAACCACCTCCGCCGGAAGCCGCCGCGGCGGCACCAAATCCAGTCGGTTTATTTGCAAAAGCAGCGAAACCAGACGTCGGAGCAGGCGTCGACGGGGCAGTAGCGGCGGCAACAGTAGTCGCTGCCGCTTGGCCGAAAGTACTCTGCGGTGTTGAAGAGCCGAACGCAGGCGTACCACCTCCAATCTTTGCCGCTTGGCCGAACGATGGAGTTCCCGTCAATGCTGCCGCGCCTCCACTCGTTGAAGGTTGACCAAAAGAAGATGTTGAAGTGGGCGTGCCAAAAGCTGCGCTTCCGCCTCCACCAATCGTTGCGGCTTGGCCAAAACCAGGCGTGCCAGTGAGCGCGGCTGCACCACCACCACCACCGCTAGATCCAAAACCAGTGCTCGTAGCAACGGCTCCTGTAGACGCAGGCGGATTCATACTACCAAACGATGAAAAAGTACCCGTACCCGGTACACCAGCCACCGAAGCGGCGGGCTTTCCGAACGCAGGTGCCACCGTTGGTGCACCGGCCACGGTAGTAGTAGACGTAGGCACCGCAGACTTACCAAAAATTCCACCTACTGCAGACGTTGATGTCGTCGAACCTAAACCTCCGAAACTGCCAAAGCTCGACGCGACGTCTGTCACCGGAGCTTCAGCAGCTTCCTTTTCCTTAGCAAGCACCAACGGAGGTGCCAATTTCGGGGTTTCTGGAGGCGCTGAAAATAGAGCGGACGTTTCACCCTCTTCTTTCCTCTTTGCTGGCGCCGCCGTCGCGAGCGATCCAAAGCTGAACACAGTCTTCTCAGAGCTCGCACTCGCCGCGGCGCGTTGTAACGGTGGCGGTGAAGACTGAATGTCCTCTTCCTTCTCTCCTTCCTTACTATCATCCAGTTTTAACTCTTCGACAGATCCGAAGGCTTTGGATTTCGGGACGCTCGTTGCAATTGAAGAAGTTCCAAAGCCGAGCGGTTTCACCGCCGGCGCCGGCGCCAAGGATGCCAGCGTTACAGGAGCAGAAGCAACGGGAGGAGCAGGAAAAGTAGTAGTATCATCAGCACTTTCTTCCTTCTTCTCCTCTTTTTCTCCTTCTTTCTTCTTCTCGGGTTGGTTTTTAGCGATGCCGAAACTAAAGGCCGGCTTACTGTCGCCACCACTACTCGTCGACAATGGCGCAAAGCTGAATGCAGGTTTTGGCTTCTCCTCCTCTTCAATGGCTTCTTGAATTTTCGCTCGGTCTGCTTTATTTTTAGCCATGAAGTCTGCGCTCCATAAGTTCACCACTGGTTTCGCTGGAGTCACAGAGGATGCGGTGCTAGATGCCGTCGCTGCTTCAGGAGCAGCTGGGGCCGACGACGCCGAAAGACTCGGGAACAAAGGTTTCTTCGACGCTGCCTCTTCCTCGTTCGTCATTTTTTTGGGTGCCAAGGAAGGTGCAGTCAACGACGGTGGCGGAGGAACTTCCATTTTCTTCGGCGCTTCTTTCGGTTTCGACGGTGCCGCTGCAACAGGTGCTGAGAACGCCGGGAAGAGTGGTGCCTTAGCCGGCGCCGCCGCCCCTGGCGGTGGAGGAACCTCCACTTTCTTCGCGGCAGAAACAGGAGCAAAAGCAGAAGCAGATACTACAGGCGGCGCAGAAACTGTTCTCTCGATGCGCTTCGGAGGCATTCGCGGTTCTATGCGGCGAAGCGGTTGCTTCAAAACGTCTCGCTTCATTTCAGAGACTACGACTCGAGGTTGCTTGACGAGCGTTTTGATCGCGCGATCCATAGCTTCCTTGTGCGAAGTCGTCGGCACGTCCACTCCGAGATTATCGTCACCTCTACCTCTCGAGGCCGTTCCAGGCGTGCTAAACATCACACCAGACGATAACGCCGCTAAGCGTTGCTTACCGGGAGTTTCAATCGCATTCACTTCAACTCTCCCATCCTTCCCGACGCGCACGTCAGCGTCGTACCCAAACTCGCGGAGATCCGCAATAGTTGTTTCCAAACGTTCATTCTGATCTTCGATGACTTCTTTCTGCGTTTCGATTGCTGCCTTCAACGCTCTCGTGGTTTCTTGCGAGCGACTCTGATTCATCGTCAAGACTGAATTTGAACTGCTGCTCCCGGCTGCCTTCTTGATGCGATCGAGCCGCTTCTTCTCGCGTTCGGCGAGATTTGTACGCACTTCGAAATCAGCCGCTCCTTGCGCGATGACATCCATTTCTCGCCGCAGCTGAGCTTTCAACTTTCGCAAACCTGTTGGGAGTTCCATATCTAAATCGACGATTTCAGTCAAATCTTCGTCGTCGGGATTTTGATTTTGGTTCTTCTCCAGATTTTCTTGTGCAGCCTCGATGAGACTTTCGAGTTCACATCGCATGGTTTCGTTCTGGCGGTCGCGCGACCAAAGTTCACCGATGGCTTCGTTTTGTAGCCTCGCGACGCGTTTCGTCTCCTGGATTTCATCTCGAGCTGAATCTCTGGCTTGCGTAGAAATATCAAAGTGTTTTTTTGAAAATTTCGCGCTCGCAGCGAATGCAGAATTTTCATTTTGAATCGCATCGCACGCGTCGTTACAGTCCGATAACATAGCGTCGCACTCAAGTTTCGCGTTTTCGAAATCATTCGCAATAAGTTTGAGAGCATTTGCAATATCTTTTGACGTACTCACACCTGAAGCGGCTGAGGTCTTTGGAACACCTTCCAACTTTTTACCCCAAGAAGGTAATGGCGAAGCCTTCGGGTCCATCGGCGCTAACGCCTTCGAATCGTCGGCGATTTTTGTTACATCTATAGACCGCATCACTGGAACTGGTGAAGCAGTACTCGCCTCTCCGCTACTTGTTGCAGAAATTTTCTGCTTTGGCGTAGTTTCGATTTCGTGCTCCTTCAAAAACAGTTGTTTTAACTTTTCGCGCGCCGCAGCTACGTCTGAGATTTTACCAAGCGAGAGTTGCTCCAAGAGTTTCGTAGGATCATCCGCGAGCGCTTCGAACGAGGTAGGAGCGGACGGAGAAGAAGGAACTGCGGACGTAGGTGTTGTTCTTGATGGCGGCGCTGCTCTAGGTGGCGTCGGATCTGGTACTGGAGTTGGCGGCGGGACGTTGTCTCTTTCTTTTTCTTTTTCTTCGTTTTCCTTTTTCAAGTCTGCCGCCGGCGTCGAAGGAACGCCAAAACTAAACGCAGGTTTCTCCCCTGTCGCGGGTGGACCAAAGCTAAATGCAGGTTTATCCCCCGTTGCGGGTGGAACAAAGCTAAACGCCGATTTCGGTTTCTCCTCCTCTTCGATAGCTTCTTGAACTTTCGCCTGATGTGCTTTGTTTTTCGCCAAGAAATCCGCACCCCACAAATTTTTAACCGGCGCTGGAGCTTCTACTTTTTCTTCATCATCTTCTTTTTTTTGCGGTGCCGCCAACGTTTGTATTTTTACCGGCTCTTCTCTGGGAGTCTTTTCAATCCTATACCCGGGCGGATCTGTCAAACACGCCAATCGAAAGCATGCGATGCGTCCATCCGACGTGGAAAGGATAACTGTCGGTCCTAGGGGTAAGTCACCAGCACCGCCGTCGGATGGGTTCAACATGGCCCCGCACGAGGCGCCGTAATCCACCGCGACGCCAGAAACAAAATTATTCTCGTCGTCGAAAGCTAAAGGGATCGTGCAAAAGCACCTATCGTCGTCGATTTCTAAAACGCGACACGGTTCCGATGCGGACGTGGACACGAGAAGCACTTGGTTATCCCACGCGCGCGCGTGCGCACACAAAGCGACATCCCAACCATTAATTGGGACGACGTGCAAAGGATTCCCAGTCGCCGCGTCTTGCGTGGGATCGATATCGAACCCTCCGCCTAATTTGCTCGCCGTCCACTGGCCGTCCTTCTTCCTCAACGCAAGCAATCTGCACTCATCCTCTCCGTTTAATATAGAAACTAAAACCAAATCGTCGCTGTTTTCGTTTGGAAACGCAATCGATTCGATTCGCTTTACGTCGTTCAAATTCACAACGTCTTCCCCGACGAATACCGAGCCCTTTGCGTTCGCGTACGCCAACGCGTTCGTCTTTGGATGACACGCCGCGCACTCAACGCCTCCACCTGCCACCTCTTCCGTCCCGTTCCGAATCAACGTTCCACCTTCAGTGACAACAACATAGCTCATACCATCCTCTTTCTCC